>BNJT01001419.1_pt1 | contig 132402 bp, 214 predicted proteins | sample 8540491 | NCBI WGS metagenome assembly BNJT01 (sample SAMD00202455, study PRJDB9452) | human saliva metagenome | host: Homo sapiens | reverse complement strand
TAGTTACGTATTGCTAATTCTGATGTTGGATGTAAATAATAATGTTCCGATTCTCAATCATTTTGCCTTCTTTAGATTTTAAAGTTTCAATTAATTGTTGATTCATATCCTTCATCTCCCTTAGTCAGTACTAAATCATAAATCATTATTTATATTACAACAACAGAGATGTTAACCATTAATTTTTTGTAATTTTAGCTTTGATAAAAATCACAAATTATGTATATCAAAAATTTGTGACGGCGATCATTTTATGAACTTGGGTAATGTTTTACTTTCAATTAAGGGAATCCCATTCGTAATCATTTTAATGTTTAATGCCAGTGCAGTCTGTGATATCTTATATCATATAATTTCTTAATTCCGGAAAACTCATTCGATTAACGTAATCTATAGAGTCCTTGTCCATGCCATGTATCGTATGATGTTTGCGCCAAAGATTAAATAACGCACCATTTTCTTTATCTAAGGTAAATGTTTAATCTTATGCTACACTGTCTTCTAGGCATTAATGTCTGAAACGTGAATCATTTCCTGTCGCAATTTCGCTATTCATTTGATTGTCCAGCGCTATACGGATTAAATGTTTTGCATCATATAACAATATTTGAAAATTTGAATCAGTTCCCGTGACAATACATGTATCATCAATAGAATACAAACACAAGCTTGTTAATTTATTAATAGCAATGCCGTGAAATAGACTGACGTTTTCCTATTATATTGATGAAACAGTTCAATAGAATTCATATAACTCTGTTCATTTCTACAATGACTGACGTGCAAAACTGTATAATTCAACCAATACCTGATAATTTTACTTTAGTACTTAATTTTAATAATTGTCAATGATGATACCACTCTAAAATATTCGCCGTTTGTAATAAATGTATCACCCGTCAATGGTTCTGGGAATTGAGGGCAAAATGAGTGGACGCTTTAGGTTATGGCGATGTATCAAGTCGATAAGGTAATTGCTCATTAATAATCATTTGACTCATGGTCGAATTCATCATCATTCATTTTATTAAAATCAACACATCATTTGAATTGGCATCAAATACAAAATGGTTGATGTGTGGCTCAAGTCGTTTCACAATGGTAGATGTCTTCTGCAGTTTTCGACCAAGTGAATGTACAAGCCACCATTAGGGAATAATGCTTTAAAAATAATCAACTATTTCACCTTAAAGACGTGCACAATGTCACATGTTGAACTTCAAACTTCTTTCTATGACTTACGCTGGTGCACTTATGATAAACACTTCGAATGCATCGATATAATCTCGTGAGTCACACTGATTCAAATGCATGGTTAGACTAAAAGTTACATCTAATAAAGTCTAAATACAATCACGATACTTCTCGCAAAATATATTCGAAATCTCTGCATCATACGTGAAATGGCGCATTGAGCTTTTCATAATATATGGCATCACACTTCATGCTAATACTTCATTGACTTGAAAATCAAGGAGACATGTAAGCAACTGTGATTGATACTGTGTATTGAGCAAATTCCTCAAATAGCCCACTTGAATAATATGATTAAATTGATTTAGTTGTTGATTAGTTGGTTTTAAAGGCAATCTCTATAGTTCATCTCTTTCAATATCTTCAATGAAATGATTCATTCTCTTCAAATGTAGTCATTTGGGGTGCATCAATTCACGGTCGTGATAATTATGTTGTGCCGATTGTTGATTTTCAGTGATTGCTGGACGATCACCTCGATATTGTTTTAGGCTGTTTGATGCGTAAAGGTTTAAATGTTCTCATAGCCTGCTGCACTTGAAAAGCCATTTGCACGCAATATCAGTAATCGTTTCATCCAGTGTATTAAATCGATTTTGTGTGCTCAATTCATGTCGTATTTAAGAAATGTTGAATCCTACACCTAAAGGATTCTGTAAACTTTTTAGGACAGATGGCTCTCTGACCACCCAACGTATTCGCTTAATTCTGAAAGGCTTAAATCTTCATGAAAATGTAACTCGATATAGTTTCATTACTTGATTCAATTTTATCATCATTTCAAGATACTTTTGTCTGAATGATATGCGTACGCGATATAATGAATCATATATGCATAAGCAACTGAATGACAAGTTGTTGCTCAGTCAATTTCAGGACAACCTTATTATAAGTCGAATGTGTGCTGAAACCAGTCTTGCCACATATTTCTAGTTGATGTATATTCTTGGTTGTATTTATCTGTTAAGTGAAAATATATAGACAATGCGCATCATCAGAACTTGTCTGCCAAATATTTCATTTGAATTGGATATAATATATGATGCCATCTTGTTGAAGTTGGAATCGATACAAGTCATGGTGGTTAATGATGAAAAAATGTCGCCACTGTTGCATTGGCGTCATGTTATTTTCACTGGCAATATGTGCCTCACTCATTAACAAAACCAATCATTAAACCATTGAGTTTTGAAATCTGGGTATTGCTTCGTTTCTACTGAATTAAATAATCACGTTGCATACTATCCTCAATTCAGTAATAAGAATACGTTTATTTTACATTATTTTGTTAATATATTTGAAATTGTGTTGAACTGTGTGGATGATTACTTATCCTCACTCGGTTCAAGATGTAGACTATCACTAGCATATATTTTCACCCTTTTTCTCCACACAAAAGTAAATCTAATATCTTTATATCCAACTGATGAGCCTTTAAATTACCTGAAATTTTCAACAATAATTTTGTGCTTTATTCGTTGGTATATTATATCTTTTCTTAATTGTTTTGCTATTATAATCATCATTAGTTAATTGATATTTGGCTGAATAACTTGGTACTTCTGATTGTATGAAAGATTCCATCTTTGTACTGACAAATCTTTTAAAATCGCTGTATTGAACAAAAACTTAAAGTTTTCGATTTCTTTTTTATTTTTTCTGTCTTTGATATCTTTAGTTGGTATAATTTTATTGTCGACCATTTTAACGTGGGATATTCTTTATTTTTACCTTAGGGTCTACTCATCTTCATCATGAAGTGTTTCAATTTTACCAGGTTACTTCCCGGTTGTAGTCTTAGTGTTTCTATTCATATATAGAACCATACCTTTTGATTTGTTACGTTCCCTTTTAGGTTGAAATAACCATTTCAGAATTAATAATCCATGCCTTTTATCGTTTTTAAGGAATCATCATCATTGATAATTTTCTTTTTATCGTATAAACTTTCAGATTTTAATCGATACATACCAATGTTTTTTTCAAAACTTTTCTTTATTTCCGCTTTACCTAGGCGCAAAATCCAGCAAGATATTTAATGATTAAAAAAATAAGAAACTAATACCTAATACTACTTATTTAAACGTTTCATCACCTTACAACTCTCTTCTTTTATTTTTGTTTCTTTGAATCGATTTCATACTTTTATTAGTCACGATTATTCATCATTTATCGTTTGTCGTGGTGGTTAGCTGTAAAGTAAGTGTTTTCTCCTTTTTCTACGAAAGTAAATTCAATTTTTGTATCCAACTGATGAACCATCTAAATTTCTGAACCTTTTTAATAATAACTTTGGAGCTTTATCGTCGGTATATCATATCTTTTTACGTAATTGCTTTTGGTTAATTATAATCATCATTGGTTAGTTGATACTCTTGTTGAATAAATCGGGGCTTCTGGATTATATGAAATATCTCCACCTTATACTTCAAGGTCAAATCTTAAATTGTTATACCGCGAAACTTAAAGTTTCTGATTTCTTTTTATTTTTTTTTCATCTTTGATATCTTTAGTTGGAATGATTTTATTGTCAATCATTTTAACGATATTCTAGTACTGATCAGTCCAGGAGGTTCGCCATTTTCATCCTTCTTCTTTATCGCATTAACATAGTAAAACTTTTGCAGCCTCTTGTATTTCTATTTAACTTCTCAAAAACCATGCCTTTTATATTTAAGGCTTTTCTGAATTGCCATCAGAACTAACAATCCATGTTCCTATCATCTTTATCAAACTCATCATCACGATAGCCTTCCTTATCGTATAAATCCTAGATTTTAATAGATACACCAATGTTTTTCAAACTTTCTTTATTTCCGCTTCTTTCCTGTACCACAACCAGCAGCGATACTGCATGACTAATATCAAAAACTAACGTACATGCACCATTGTACTTAAACGCCTCATCACCTCACAATCCTCTCTCCTTTTATTAGGTTTTGTCCTGGACTGATTTCACATTCTGGACTGAAAGCATGATTATTTATCCTCGCTCGATCAAGATGCCAGCTCATCACTAAAGTAAAATGTTTTCCCTTTTATTCTCTAAAGAGTAAATCTCATGTAGCCAACTGATATGAACCTCTTTAAATTTCCTGTACCTTTCAACAACAGCTTCGGCGCGTTTATCTTCGTTGGTATGTCATATCTTCTTTATCGTAATTCGCTACACATTATAGTCACCATTAGTTGACTGATATTTATGCTGAATAACTCAAGGCACCTCTGGATTGGTATGATATATCGCCGTCTTTGTACTTTTCGACAAATCTTTTGAAGTCGCGCGTGACCAAAAGAAACTTAAACTTTCGATTTCTATCATCTTTTTAATTTCTCTTTTGAGTACGGAATGATTTTATTATCGACCATTTTTAACTGGATCTCTATCGGGCTCGTCACTGCGGTATGCCTTTCATCTTCGTCATAGTCACATCGACATAGTAGTAGCCATTTGTTGTTTTGGTATTTCTATTCATATATAGAACCATGCCTTTAGCTACTCATATTCTCTACATTATTAGGTTGAATAACCACTTTCAGAATTTATAATCCATGTGCCTCTATCATGTCAAACCGATCGTCACGAGGGCCTCCTCCTTATCGTATAAATCCTCTAGATTTTAATAGTACATACTCAATGTTTTCAAAGCTTTTCTTAACTTCGCTTCTTTACCTATGCCACAACCAGCATAGTGATACTTCATTGACTAAAAGAAACAGATAATGCTCTAACACTAATTTGTTTAATCTGTTTCATCATCTTACAACTCTCTTCTTTTTAAAATGATTTGTTTTGTTAATTACATATATTTATCAATTTATAACACTTTTTCACTTTAATAAGCTTTCAAAAATTTCCACAAACAATCTGTTCAATTTATAATATTGTTGAATCACAACTACTTATTTTCAGTAAATAAAAACAGAGAGAGAAAATAATTAGAATCTAACTATTTTCATACTCTGCCTTAATCTCATTATTGAATCCTTGTTTATTACCATCTATACTCGCTGCCGATATCATCATATCCTTGCGCCACATGATATCCTGCATAGTCAACAGCCAATCAGCCAACCAGTTCTAGCTTTCCCAGCTTTCTTTAATCGTTTTTGCAATTTCAGGATTTATATGTGACGACAGTTATAAAGTACTAGTAAATGCGCTGCCTCCAGACGCTACACTCAAGAAATTGCTACATATACATTGTCTCTTTGTTACTATCCGTTTTAGCTTTAGCCACAAATTTTGGGCCAGCTTCAACTATCATAAGTAATCTTTATACCCATCTTGCACTTGTAAATTTAAGCCACCATTATTAATTTTTCGCTCAAATGTCGCGTTATCTGCCCATTGAATGCCAGACGTGTCGTGCACCATAACCACTTTTATGTATGTACCACCCATTCTGTGAAATAGGACAATTTTGCTTCGTTTCTTTTATGCAGGATCTTCGCATTTACTTCCTGTGTAAAAAGATTCTGATATTGCGGGTTATTATAATAATAATATTCTCGGAAGTTTCTTCAAATGTCTTCGTAACTTAGAATCGCTTAATGCAGTCCTTTTCATAGACATCCTGCAATTGTTTCGTTTGGATACAGCCTCAGCAATATTTAGCATCATCGAGAAAATTTTCTCCTAGTTCATGGGTGCAGATAAACCATCACCGATGGACTGAAATCATATATTATCAGTCACTCTGCTCTACCTCTAATAATATCAAAACACAGACTCCCGACTACATTTGGAGTAAAGGTGATGCTGTATCTTGAGTCTCTGCCCAAACCGATTTTACTGGATCCTTTACAGTGAAATGAGGCCACTATCATGCGAGATCTGGCATATTAATCTCTCAGTTAAAGTGTTTGCTTTCATCAAGTTTACTCATCGCTTTCCGGACTTTTACTCAACGAGATCTGACGCATGCTGCAGATGAGTACCAAACCACTCATCAATACTACTAAAATGATACTTTAGCAAAGTCTGATACACTGCATAACATCAACTTCTTTTCTATATTTACATACTGGTACATCTTTTAAATAAAAATATGACTAAAGATTTTAAAACTTATTTAAATAGACATGAGTATGCATGGTATAGAAATTAATGTGGCAGATGATCTCAAACTCATGGAAATATAACTTATACATGTATAAGTAATTTAAGGAGGCTAGCTTTATAATCGCGTGGCTCCTTATCGATATATATCTTCCATTGTGTAACATACGAGGCCAAATAGAATGCCACCCATACTCCAAAACGATTAAATCACTTCTAGTATTTCCTGTAGTCAGTGATACCGTATATATCAGCCACAGTGTTCTCGCTGTCAGCGCCAATGATGTAAATAAAATGCTACTAAAAATTGGTTTTAGTTTAACGAAATCCTTACTATTTTTCTTATTTTCTTATATCTGTTTGCCACGCCCAACATCGACGCTTTCAAGAAATCGTGGTCCAATTAGTGCTTCACCGAAAACTAAAACGATGATGATTTGAGCGACTGATAGTTGTAGGCCGAAAATGCGTGAATGAATATATGAGATTGCTACTTGCCAAGCAAAACGAGCATTGAATATGCATAAAATGATAAATCTTGCCACCAATTACTAGTTGTTCCATTCTTGTCTGTTGAGATCCACTTATTGCATTAACATCCAGCTGTTAAATTCTTCGTCATTCAATTTTGCTCCTTTTAAAATGTATAAATTGCCTGCAATTAAGTATCATACTGTTATTTCAATTTCATTTACATCTCTTTCTTTTAAAAATCGTCCTTGGCAAAAGTGGTTTCGACTGTATTCTTGCAGTATGTCACCAATTACATAAAACTCTTTCTTAGCTCTTGTCATTGCAACGTTTAACAAGTTTGGTTTTCATGACCAGTTCACAGCACCATCTTGGTATTATCAGGCAATTTCACATACCACCTTCTGAGCCTCTTTACCTTGAAAAGTATGAATAGTACTAATGGATCAACACGGACCCATTGATTAATTTTTTGTACGTTCAATATCAATTTAGTCGGTAGTTGCTTTAACATACGTTTAATCTGTTGCTGTACTGCTGAAAAAGGCGATGTTTACAAATGAGCTCGGTTCATTTTTTTACTCTTCCCTAATCTTTGCTTCAATCCAATCATCATTAGGTATCCCACTACTTCTTTTCAAGCATGCTCTTTCTGCCAAATTGTTTTGAATTGGTGTTTCCTTTTAACGTCATACTCAACCTGTGCTTTTAATTTACTTTTGTAATATTACTTCAAGTAACACCAGCCTTATTATAAGCTAGATTTGGGTTAGCTTATCGCGAAATATAGGTTTTAAAATATCGCCCAGCAATCTATAAAGGTATGCTTATCCATGTTTTTGATTACTATCAGTAGCATCAGATTTCAAACCATATTGATTATTAGCGTTGCTCAATATTAGATTGCACAGCAGTTTCTTTTTAGAAACCAGATATTCCGAAATCATGATAATTTCTACGAATGTTATCAATTAAATGACTTTCAGTCACAACCGGTTCAATTTGAACCTGGATCACCCACAGCTACAACTTTTTTTGAACGACAGTTCTACAGCTGCTTGAGGTATTGCTTGTCCTGCTTCATCAACAAATAAGTAGTTCATGAAATCTTTGGTATGCCCTTATTACAGATTTAAAGCTTGGCAAACGTCGTAATTAACTACTGGAAATATTAAATGCATCACATTCATGCGTTGTGTACTTTATCTTCGGATTTGCATCAATTAATTTTCATCTTTTAAACGGCTAATCGCATAATAAATAGTTGGTATTATTAGCAATCAATACAATTTATGTAATATCATTGCTCTTAAAAAAGAGTATGCACGTCTGTATTGAAGTTCGTCACTCTCGTCCACAGATTAGTAACTCTATGCTCATCATACTGTTGTCACCCAAAATCTTTTTCTGAATTGTAATTTTGACTCAATACGATAAGTGCTTCTAACTCTTGTAACTGTGGAATTAAAATCATCTTAATTGCAACTGTACTTTAGTTAATTGCTTCAATTAATTTCTCTTTCTTTTAGTTTTACACAAGGTCTTCATGTTTGTTTTTTACATTTCTAACTCTAACTGTTGTGTTAATAATTGCTGCTTCTTGACACATCTTTATAGCTTTCATCTCTTCTGTTCTAAACATCGCTTTCAGTTTGTTAACAAAACCTTGTTGCTGCTTTTGATGGATCAATTAACCCTCATTTAAAGTTTCTATTTGCTTGGTATTATAATTAATTCACATCACCCAAATCTTTCAATTTTTATTGTCACAAGACATTTGAATTTCTAAATGATCTAACTTTTCTCAATATCTATTTTTCGCTATTAGTTCATGTCTTCAATCTTAGAGAAAGACTCACAATTTTTATAAACATCATATGCTCTAATAGATTTTCTTTAACATTCTCTCAACATGCCTCAACTCTTCTTAAAATGCACGTTGATGCTTGCTATTCAGTCATTAACTCGTGATAACTCAGTACGATTATTTCTATTTCTAAAGTAATTCAGCAGCTGGGTCATTCTATCTTTTTTAGCGCATGTGTCTAATACTTTTATTAATGTTATTGCTTTTTCCAAATACTCCAGAAAATAAGCCCCAGGCACTTTCACTCAATCAACCTTCAGCTATTTCAGCAAAATCTTTTAATTCATGTGCTAAATTTGCATAATTCTGTTCATATTTAGAATTTACATTTTCGGGATTTTTATAATTTCTTCCAATTTTCGGTAACCCTTAGATATACTTTTCAATAGCCCATTATTACTAGATGCGACTACCATCTTATATTTGGCAATAGATTCTTTAGTAAGTATATGGCTTTATCATCCGTTCTGTATGAATTTTTGTTTTGACAAATGCATCTTTATAGATTATTTAGTTTAGCTAACTCTTTACCTCTTCAACTACTAGATGAGCAAATATATCTTTTAATAAAGTAGTCTTACCTGTCCCTCAGGCCCATTAACTGAACTTATTCTTTTCATTACCACTGTAATTTGGTTTACAGCAAGTTGTTGCATTAAAGACAATCTAAACTCAGTCCAGATGGCCATCGTCCATCAGGCAAACGTGAAGTGATGTAAAAATTCTTGTCAAACATTTCTTTATTTTCATCTACTTCTATGCGCTGACTTTCTACACCTCTAATGTAACTAATTAAAGTTTGGTTGGAGATTTTTCTGTTTCCTCAATACTACCTCTATGAAACTGTTAAATTCCGGCTGTGGTAAATCACTATCTTCACATATCTCTCATTGCTACATACAATGTCCAAATAACTATTTTCTTTGTAACTTATTACAGAAAAGTACTCATCATAAGCTTGTCCATCTTCTTCAATTTAAATTCATTAATTGCTCATCTGCTAAAATTTTACTTTTTGAACAAATTTTTCTGCAACAGAATCATTAAATTTTTCTTCTATATTGGCATTTTGTTCTTTTTTCAATTTCTTTTGTAATGCACTCAGCAATCATCGGAATATGTATAGAATCTCCAACTATCACTTTGCCGTGTTTATCTGTGTTAATGTAACCATAACAGTGTGTGTCCTATTTGGATTATGTGAATGAAATGTAATCATCAAAAATATCCTGAATTTTCAAATTAATTTCATTATAGCGGAAGCAATGTTCATAAAATTTAAATATAAGTTCCCAGTCTCTGATTTTTCTTCTGATATATGTCTGTGGAATTCCATATTTCAAAATATTCATCAAAACTTTGAAGTTGAATGCTTGTTGGCACCATTTTAAAACAGTTCAGCTGAGAGTATATCTTCCATGTACTTATTTCTCCTGGACTTAAAGATTCAATTAACAACCAAGCCGATAACGTATCATTTATACCATTCATGAAATCCCACCTGTCTCTCATTATTATCATTACCATATTTATTCAACAAATGTTTCAGAAAAATCCTCACCAATAAAATTAATCGATATGACCATAATTTATTATCCAATAAATGACTATAAAAATTTTCTATGCCCATTTCAACTAAATTTGAACACCAAAAAGAGCACCTTGAGCACCCCTCATAATTATCTTTCCATTAGATTTGTATTGTCGACGGTTTCCGATTTCTTTATTTTTATTTGTAGCTTTTTCGCAACAATTAACAACGTTGAGTACTGCTAGAGCTAAATAAGCAGCATAACCGCCCGCTTGTTTCATTACAAAACTACCGTAATAATAGTATCTTACGCCACCTTCTGTCCATATAAATTTCGCCGTAGTGTGAACCAAAACTAGAAGATAAAGCCTCAGACAAATTGACAAACCAATCGTAGTGTAAACCATGGCTAAATGTCTGTCTGCTTTATAAAACGGTAGAGCTTATAATCCATATGGCATTACGATACCAGCAATACCAAGGTAAGTATGACAAGCCAGAAACGCTGATACTATATAATATAGATAAAATTGAGAAATACCTGCTGTGCGTAAGATTAGAAATAGTAGTAGCGAGTTATAGTGTCTCACTTTACTTTATTAACTTTGGTTTAAAAAGATATCGATTGCTTTATTCTTTTGAAATATGTACTATACCTTCTGTAATCACCCAAAATAATACCAAATTACCAACTAACAAAGCAAAAACTGTGACAGAGACTAATTAACATATCACGTTCACCTGCTCACCTCTATTTTCAAATAATTGTGATTGAATTGAAATCATTTCTAATGTTTTTGTAAAGTTACTTATTCAATTATATTATATTTCAATAACTCCTATCATAGCAAAAATACTGTTTGTGTATAATGCAATAAATCGAGATACTCAATAAATTTGACAATATAGAAATTGATGACTTTTCAAAATAGTTGAGCATGGCAATTTATGATTAGTTTTTCAAATCATATGAGTCTCAAATAAATCAGTGAGATTTATTGCTTCGTCAAAAGTCTGGAATTAATATCATTTCTTTGGCACCTGGATTATGGCGAGACTAATGTATTATCTTGCAATTGATGACGTGCACTTTTAGTCGCCTTAACCAATAATCTATTATCATACAAACCACCTATAACCACACTATCATAATAAATAATATATTCTCCCATCATCTTTCTAGTTTTAACGGCATTTGAATTCACATGATTTAAAAATAAATCATGTACATCTTAGTCGCCATTGTAATCGCCTCCTTCAGTTTTATGTTTTAATCACATTCGTATTAATGAATCATTTCTTGTTGCTCTTAATTTTATCTATAATTATATGCGTAGTTAAAATCAAACCTATGGAAAAATAATGATAACAATGTTAATAAATATAGTTATAAAATTATAATTCGGCAGATGCACGAATATAGAAACATAGGTACGTAAAAATAAGTCATACCAACCTAAACCTTTTTAAAGATTGTCTTAAATCTTCCATAATATTACCTTTATAAATTTGTCTTTGTTATAAGATAACGTATAAATCACATTACTGTATATGTAGCAAAAGAAAATTCTGAATCATAATCATAGTAGTGTGTATCATTAATAATGAACAATTTAACGCGATAATCCTTGATTTGTATGGTTGATCGACTTATCACAACATTCATTTTAGACTACTCGTAGACTTCCCTTTCAAATGGTTGCATCTAACTAAAATTCCTTTTGTATAAGTTCGTCTTTTGTGTGTAATATCATCATGCATATCAGATACTAATTATAAAGAGGGTATAAATATATTATGAAGGAAAAATTTTTGGAGTGAATTACCACGTCCATTTTTATTTTGGCGCCAATGGAAGACGTTACAGATATCGTCTTTCGACACGTTTGTAAGTGAAGCAGCTGAGACCCGGATGTGTTTTTCACTGGTTACAAATACCGAGAGCTGCCACCCTGAAGGCATACATAGTGTGCGCGGACGCTTAACTTTTTAGCGAAGATGAACAGCCGATGGTCGCTCGCATATGGGGAGATAAGCCGAGATCAGTTCCGTGAAACGAGTATTCAACTAGCTAAAATGGGCTTTAAAGGGCATTGACTTAAATATGGGATGTCCTGTAGCAAATGTTGCTAAAAAGGTAAGGGTTCCGGCTTAATCTTAAGACCTGACGTCGCTGCCGAAATTATTCAAGCAACTAAAGCAGGTGGGCTTCGGTAAGTGTTAAAACACGCCTGGCTACTATAAAATCGATGAATGGAAAGATTGGTTGAAGTACGTCTTCGAACAAGATATTGCCAATTTATCTATTCATCTTCGTACACGTAAAGAAATGAGTAAAGTAGATGCACATTGGGAATTAATCGAAGCTATTAAAAATTTACGTGACGAAATTGCACCAAATACTGTTAACAATTAACGGTGATATTCGATGAAAAACAGGACTTGGAACTTTGCAGATATGGCATTGATGGCGTCATGATTGGTAGAGGCATTTTCCATAATCCATTCGCTTTTTGAAAAAGAACCGCGAACACACAAGCAAAGAACTATGAGATTTGGTGAGAGTTGCATTTTATTGTTTAACAAATATGAGATGAAATACGACAATTCAAGAGTTTGCGTAGATTCTTTAAAAATCTATGTGGCGTGGTATAAGGCGCTAGTGAACTTCGCCATCAGTTGATGAACACACATCAATTGCAGAAGCACGAGCACTACTAGATGAATTTTGAAGCCCAAATGGACGAAGACGTTAAAATAGAATTGCTAGCGTGCTTGAATAAAGGGAAAGGAGGAATTTAAGTTCCTCCTTTTTACCTCGTTCTAATTCATTTCTCTTGCCTACTTCATAACATCTTTTAACTGTTCTTGAGTCTGACACATTTCTGACCTCCTATCAAAGGTTGAGTTGAGGAAATGATTATATACTCTTTAAAAAGATATAGGAAAACAACATTTTCATTTTCGTCATTTTCCTATATTATACTAGAATCATTTGCTACTGCATATTGACCCTATCTCTATAAAATATTTAAAATTTTGAATTAGTTCTTTCTCCATATCTGAGATTTCTCTTTTAATAAAGGTCTCTCTCTATATCTCATTAACAGGATTTCTATAAACTTTACGTTACTAACATTATTGATGTTTGGTTATTTAATGTCAAAATATTTATCAATTGCACCAAACATTTTCTAATGCTATTGAGTCTGTCTCATTTTACTAAATGAATCAATAATAGCAAATGGCAAACCAAAATCTTCCATACTATCTAGAAGGTTCATATAAACCAGATATAATGTTAATAAATCTTTTATTTAGAAATGTTCCGCTACCATTTAATTTATTAAAGTTTAACACTCGCAGCACGTCCCGTAGCTTTCCATTTGTAGTGTGATATTTTATTTTTAGTTTTAAATTTTGATTAATATTTTCTAAATCAAGCTTTTAAACTCTTTTAAAGCTTTGAAATCATCAAGCTTTTATGTTCCGATCTATTTCTTTTCTAATTCAATAATCTAGCTTCAATTTTTAATATTTCTAATTCTTGTAATACTTTTTGATTTACATAATTATCAATATTCGATAATTGCTTTAATTCTGAAAGACGTTCATGATAAAGTTCAAATTGATTTCTCAAAGATTTTGAATTTCTATTAATTTCCTTTTTGAATATTGTTTTCTGTTTTATTATTTACTTGATTTATACCATCTTTTCGTAGTAACCTTTCTGTCTTATTATCATCTGATGCATCCTTGTGAGGATTGGCCTCTTGTTAGTACTGAATGACAATAAGTACATTCATAACTTACTTCTGATAATCTGTTTTGTTAATAGACACTATCAATTCTTCCTGTCTTGTTGTAAAATATCAAGCTTCATCTTTTAGGATAACTTGTCTCGTTTTTGAGCTGATCGTTTGAGAAAATCGATCTGTTTCTTTTAATATAGAAATCTAGACTTTGTTTTAAACTCTTCAAATTCTTTTTGGTATCGTTTTTCGAAATGTGAGAACTATAATTTTTATATACAGAATCTACTTAGTTCAATTTTCACTCTTTTCGATTTCTCTTTATATTTATTGAGTTTATTTATTTTATACATTCAATATATTATTAGAAATACTCTAAATAGTATCTCAAATACTTCTTTAGGAAAAACTTTGACTTTTATATTGTGCTAAACCCTCAAATGAGTTCTTATATAGACTCCATCCATGATTTATCTCGATCCCGATATACACAATGGGCTCAAAATAGCTTCCAGTGAAGGCTAAACGAAGTATATTCTTACTAACTAATTTTTAAATTCATCTCCATCTATCTTGAAACCAATCAGAATAGTCTTTTAAGTATCCAAACTTTTTAATTTTCCCATCATCTAAAAACTGTTATTATATTATTATATCTCTGAATCAATATCTTATTTTATCAATAACTACTTTCCTAATTGACATAACTGTAGTCCCATCCTTTTTGGAAACGCTTTTAAATTCCTTCCGATCCCAAACACACACTGTACTGATTTTATAAGGCTAGATTTCCCTTCCCTGTTCCTTTCGCTAATTATCAAATTAGGTTTTCTGAAAAATTCAAACTTATTTGCTCTTTATTATCAAGTATCGATAAACTTATTATTAGTCATAATTTATTCACATGCAATCTCCTCTAAAATATCGCAATAAGCCGATATAGCAATGGCATATTTAGTATTCTCTGATAAACAATTCATTTCCTGACAAAATTAAATGTTTCAGATATTAATGTACCAATGGAATTATTTTTCCAACTTTTCTTCATCAGATTTCAAAAATCTTAGTATACATGCTGCTTTTACAGCTTTCATGTATTCTAAAATTATTTTCTTCTCTTCCTTTTTAATTTTCTCTTCTTTCAACGGTAATTAAATCTTTAAATTTTTAATTCTTTTCAAAACGAGCTTTGCAGTTATTTTCTGTAAAAATCACGTCTAATTCTTTTGACGTTATCAGTTCTTTATCTTGTTCCAGTTTGAACTCAGACTTTTGAAGAATTTGTTGAAATAATTCATTAAGTATTACTATCGGCTCACCTCTCAACAACTATATTTTTGTTGTACTAATTCTCCCTTTCAAATATATCCTGGCATTCTTCATATCGTTATCGAAATGCTGTGTTTTACCAATGATCCCTTCAACACGATCGTATTCACTTTTATTATGGTCATTTGATAGTAACCAAGAGTTTGAAAACAGTTCTTCTTCATCTGTTTGTTCCTGCATAGCTTTCCATATCTTTTCGGCTAAAGCTAGCAACTATGAGACATAGAATCTGATTTCCCAGATGAAAGATCAAATAGCCAAAGCTTCCTTTTTCACCTTTTAAAAGCTTGTTAAAGGTTAAATCTCCTTTAACTTGTATACATGCATGATAATCATCACGCCATGTTTTACTTTTCCAATCTTCACATCTGCTTTCAACAGTTAAATTTTGAATGGTAGTCTTATAATTTCTAATTGCTACTAGAAATTACACAATTTTGATGATAGTTAAACCCTCTTTGAGCATTTGCTCCACCATTTTTCTCTTACCATAAATTCCCTCCATTACATTTATTAGTGATGGTTATTTGTTGTCGATATTTTACATAAAATGAGTTATAAAACATTTAAGTCATCTCTTTCTTATCCTCCTACTTCTATGATACGCCCTCCACGCATAATCTTAAACGCTCTATACACTTGCTCGAATTAACACAACCCGCATCATTTGATGTGGAAATGTCATTGCTGAATGATAGTGCGTAGTTACTGCGTTGTAAGACGTCTTTGTGCCAGGCCGTTTCGATCCGCCAATGACGAATACAAAAGTCGCTTTTGGCCTTGGGTCATGCGCGTTGATTCAACTCTTGGGCCAATCCTTCGGAAGAGCAAAGCAACATCTTTCCTTACGTATTTAACTACGTAATGACTGTCGGTGTGCGGTTTTAATTTTGGCAGTATTCGTTGACCTTCTTTTCTTTTTACTTCTGCCTCGATTTCTTTTGTCGCTCATATTTTCTGGGTGCTCGTCTGGAACTCTCTGATGTCTTATCTTGGTGTATGGGCCCTAAACGCTTTTCATATCTCTGCTATGGCTTGCTCTCCAGCATTTCTCTTTTAGTTTCCCTACAGCTAAAATGGTGATTTGCATGTCGTTTGGTCCTCCAAATTGTTATCCAACTTTCCAGTTATCCACAAGTTATTAACTTCTGTTCACACTGTTCCCTCCTTATTATACCAAGTGCGTAGTTTTGATATTTTCACGATATTCATGCCCAATTTTCAGTGTATAACAGCCTTGTATGTGTGAGAACTCTGTGGGCATTGTGGGTATTTCTCTTTAAATTGTACACAATTCTGGATAACTCATCCCATTTCTGTGGATAAATACCTTGATGTCTATTACTTATTCCCATTTTTATATCCCATGTTATCAATGGTTATAGCTTTTTCACACACACTACCGCAATTCCTCTTATTTAAGAAAATACAGTGGTATTGTTTTCAACATATTTTAGCTAGCTTTTCATGTCGTCGTACAGTCGCGATTAAACCCTATACTTGCTACATAATACAAACATCGCTGCTGGGCTTGAACTTTGATTAGTTCCAGTTTTTGGTAACTGTTTCTCATGCGCGCTACCTTTAGGCACTGACATGCTAGCCAATTGTTTTGCATCTTACTTGATACAGCAGTTCCGCTAATGTGCGATCAGAACCTTCTCTACCACTACTAACAGTTCCTCTATGCGGTGGTAACAACACAACTTTACTTAGCGCTGGTTGTTTCGCTGGATTCATCACTTTGTCTTTACCAATTGGTTGTGTATCTTTACCAGACTCACTACCTTTTGCTACCTTTGTTGTCCTTTTAGCTGGTTGTTCACCTACTGCTGGTTTTACCTAACTAACATACGTTGTGGTTCTGTCGTATCATACTTAGCTAAGTTAGTTGTTTTTAAATAACTTGCTAGTACTTGATCTCAATGAAATACCTTCTTCTCTAGGTCCGCCGAACATACTATCTCCGTCTCCACCTGATGCTGTGCAGTCATTCATCGTTACGTGATATACACGTTTTAAATCAATATTTTCAAACTTACCTGTCTCTTTATTTAAAATTTGAGATAGCATTAATTCTGTTTGCCAGACGGTTTATTCATATCATAGTAACCGAATTGAATCAGAATATGATAATAAACCGCCATTCACTGTTAACACTGTCTTACCGTCTTTTCGTGTTGTTGTTGCACCTAAACTATGTTCAGCCGTCAGACGTCTGAACCTTACATCAATTTGCGCAATCGTATTTCCAAATGGTAATACTGAGATTAAATCATAGCGTGTCACCTTACCTTTTGCGATAGAGCACGAATACCTCCACCATTTGTCACAGTAAAGTCAGTCTTTTAGAGAAATTCTTAACCCACTAATGCTTCCATAGCATCTGCAATCGCGTTTCCTAAATTTGTTTCACGCGTTCTAACGTCATCTCTTTCTCCTTTGAAATCAATCGTATTATTTGGAATAATAACTCTGCTGTTTTGTGCTCGAATGTTTGATAGACTTGATTAATTTTGTTCAGCTAATGCTTTGTTCGGTGTTACATTTTCAACGTCTTTAACATTAATCAATGATGGCTTAATATTCGATACCTCTCCATTGCGGTAATTAAATGTAATTCACCGATGGTTCCACAGTGCTGTACCTGTTTGTGCTAATGCATCATTGTTATAAATTTGACCATTTTTGAAGTACGGTATGTGAATGACCATCAATGACTGTAATACGTTTCTTCAATTGTTGATTTTGACTTAATTGTTTCACTAAGTAATCACCACGCCATGTTTCTTGTGTTGCAATCCCTAAATGTGATATAACAACAAATGTAATCTACGTCTTTATAAATACGCATCATTTCTGCTGTCACACTTCTGTAATGGATCTCTAAATTCAACACCTTTAATGCCTTCAGGTCTTGTTTTCGTCTTTGTTTCTGGTGTCGTTTACGCAATAATTCCATAACGAGAATACCATTTTTCTTTACAACTCGTTGAAGCGAAAGCTCATGCGCGTTTTCCATCTTTTATAAACGTTAGTACTTAGCATCGGGAAGTCTAACATACCCTCTAACTTTTCAACTGGTCGTATCCAAAGTCAAATTCGTGGTTACCGATCTGCCATAGCATCATAACCTACTGCATTCATCGCTTTAGCCATTTCTTCACCTTTAGACTGGTTTGAAAGTGAGTAGACCTTGGAAGAGCGTCTCCTGCGTCTAACATTAAATCAGGCTTTTCTTGTTCTTTTACTGTTTTTAATTTAGCCACAATGATGACACGCCCTTTTTCTTCGGCTAGTCGGCCATGGATATCATTTTGTATGTAATATTTTATGTGTTGTTGTTTTGTGGTGCATTGGCAACAAAGCGTTCGTGGTGAAAGTGATGCTGTTTCAGCGATGTGTCTGAATGTTGCTGTGTGAGTTGGGATTTTGTGTTGAGGCTTGTTGTGTATCTACGTCGCGTGTTTCGTTTTACTTTTGTTGAAACTGCTAGATGGTTTTGTTTAGATGGTGCGTTGGATGTTACTTTGTTGTTTGTATCATCAGCTGTTCCTACGCTGATGCTGATGCGATAGGTTGCCGCTTCTTCACCATAATGATGAGCCGCTTCCACTGTTGGCGGTACTTGTTGCTTATCTGTTGTTGCTTTGTCTATCGTTGTTACTGCATGTGCTTTTCATTGGTGTATGCTGCTCAGCCGCGTTCGAGACATCCATAATCCCATTACACTAAAAAGCAAAACGAGGCCATACACTTGTTTTAAGTAATAAAGCTTTCATTTCGTTCCCTCCATTAACTGTCATACACCAATATATTATCATAGATCCTTACCTATTAAAATGTTTGATTTTATGTAAATTATTTTATAAATTACATTTAATATCGAATTATTTTACACATTTCAACTAGAACCTTAATTTTCCAACAACAGCCATTCCCACCAACAACATAAAAAGCACCGATAAAGTCGTCTCACAGCAATGCGGAACTTTATGGGTGACTCTCATTTATATTGTACCCTTATATTGGCGTTGGAATAGCTTTATCCGTATCACATAGCAATACTTCTTTTTCCGTATCAATATCGTGTTCGTTCAATGTGACCAACACTCATACGCCCAAATCTTTCATGTTATTATCTTGTGATAAATGCGATAAGTAACTACGTTTCGTGTTACCTGTAATCACGTCTGTCATCCATGACCCGCATCCTCATTAGATACATGTCCCCATATCACCTAAAATACGTTGTTTCGTCTTCCATGGATAACGACACATTCTCAACATATCGACGTCATGATTACTCTCAAAAATAAACGCATCGCTGCCACGTATCATACCTTTTCATACGATCGGACACGTAACCCGTATCCGTTAAAATCGTAAACTTCTTATAGTTATTATGGAAAATATAAAATTGCGGATCTGTGCATCATGTGACACGTTAAACGATTCAACATCGAAACCTGCAATAGATTTTTGTTTCATAAGGATTAAAAATGAATTTCTCATGAGGGGATGCGACTATCTTTTCTTTTCAATTGCCTGCCAAGTCTTTTCATTCGCATAAATTGGCAATTGATATTTACGCGCTCAAAACACCTAATCCTTTAATATAGATCGATATGTTTCATGGGTTGCTAAAATGCCATTTAAATCTTGAATATTACGGTCAATTTGACTAAACAATTCTTCCATTTTCTTGCCAGTCAAACCAACATCAACTAATAGACTACCTTTTTCATTTTCTACTACACAAAGTGGCGTTACCTGTACTACCGCGCTACATACACTCATGCGTATCAAGCGGCTCATCCTTTCTCTTTAAACAGTCAATCTCTCTATATGACTGCAATATACATCAGTGCAAATATACGATTTTCCTACAGAAACTATCAGTATATTAGCTGTTTTTGTATACCTTTCCTATTATGTAACTTTAGTTCATCGACCGGTTTCTTATATTTAAATTTTGATAATCACGTAAAGTGAATTTCTTAATTATTATAACAATGATTAGACAAATACTAAAGTTTTTAAAATAGCAGTTACGTTAATTTTAAAATGCGGTTCTACTATAAAAATATGAATAAATGCGCACATTAGAGACGCAGAAATGTCGCCTGTCAGCCATAATAAACCGTACCAGCAAAAAGCTAGCACTGCTTCTCACATATGATGAGCTTGCAATGCTAGCTTATTACGATTCATATTAATGATTAATAATTTTTAGGGTTGTAGTTGTCGCTTCAGACATAGTAAGTATTCGTTTTGTCCTTACCGTCATGCTTCACTTTAATTTCCCAGTTTGGTTGTAACAATTGAACATTCGTTTCATTCACGACTGAATAGTAACCAAGTCTAGTATTAATGACTTCATCACCTTTTTCAAGTAACGATTATAATATAATGCCTCGATTGCTTTTCTCACACTAATAACTTGATGCTTCTTATCTGCACCATCAGTGGGCTTAATGTCATCCATCATTGATTGTTTATAACTAGCCGCTTTGTTATCTTCTATATTAAGAGTTCAACATCGCTTTACTATTGTTCAAAATCGGGAAATTATCATACGTTTGTTCGTATTTTACAGAACCCGAACTAATTTCACTTAATTGATATTCTGAACCTTTGAACACACGTTTGTTAACATAATCTCAAATCTTTTTAAGTTATTGTCACTGACCTTTACCGATTGACTAATGTTGCATTCAATAATTTTTCCACCATCTGATGTGGTCAAATCCAGAATCGCCCTTAGCTTTAGAACTAAAGTCTTTTGATCAGCCCTGTAATTTGCTCTAATTTTATACCTTTAACTGATTTATTCAATATACTAGACGGTACTTTAATTTCTTCTTGCTGAAAATTAACTTCATTGTTACTCTCGACTTCATTAATGTGTGAGCGATTGACTTTATTAACATAAATCTGATACTAACACGATGTTGACAAGAATAAACACGAAAATGAAAAGTGTCTTTGTCAGTTTCCAGTTCATTTATTCAAGCCTCCCATCGTTATAAACATACCATTCTGCCATCATATTCTACATACCAACGCGGTACAGAGTTCACTGTTAATCTGCACTTCAATGTGATTATGATCGGAGTTATCCTGCATTTTCGTAACCGATAGCGATGTTTGTTACTTTTTCAAAAATTAATATCACTATTGTTCGCTAAGCTTGAACGTACAGACTCTAATTTCGGCAACGTTTTATTATCCTCACTATTTAACACAACGTCGGTGCGCAATAACGAACGACGATAATCAAAGACGCCTTTTTCACCCCAAGTGACTTGAATTTGATTAGATCCTTCTTTATTAAACGTTGGATAACCGTTAGGGAAACGTTGATATGTTAACTCGCCTGACTGATTATTCGTACTAAACAATCTGAAGTCTTCGTTTAAGAAACCACCATGACCATTAATAAAATCAAAGGTTCCTGGAATCCGTTTCTTCCATTTTTGCTGGAACTTGCTTCATCTTCGGACAGGTTTTTATAATGATATTTTTCATTTTATCGTTATAGTTTGCGACACCTGTATTATTGTTGTAGGTTGTAACACCACTCTTTTGAACTACGAACGATGGTTGAATCGTCAAATAGTATAGCATTCATTTTCTCAACACTAATCGTGTTAAATACCATGCGATATGTTTTTGAACTTTTTCAGGTTTACTTGGTGCAAAAACATGCGTCGTACGATCGATCGTATCTTTTGTTTGTGATGATATCTGTGTATGGTTGCATATCTTTTTCACTGCTGCTAATGCATCTAAAAATGATCATTTTCGTTGTAGTTGTTAATTTTTACGTAATCGTGGCGATCTTTGCTTAGTAGCATAAAGCACGATATTATCATCAGCATCACGATGCATGACCAAACGATTGAAATTGAAATGATTTGGTACTTTCGCATTCATGTTCAGTGCTCGACCAAGATATGTTGATAACGGTAAATCATACGTAAAATCGAATAATGTAAAATCACTGCTCAAATCAGGAATCATCAAGTTATGATGACGACGAACATGTTCCACGGACTTCACTTCTTTATTTTTAAAGGTTTCGTCAGCTTATTCATTAGAAACCGTCGCGATCGTACCTTCTGGATGATCGTTTTTCGAATGAATAATCTGAAATGGCGTAATAGTTGTATCCATTTTGGCTGTCATAGGTGTCGTTAAAGGGTTTCGTTTCACTCTTCTTACTATCTGTATTGTCGACATTTGCAATATCAGGAGAAAAGTTCCATACCATATATGTCAATACGACACTCATCAAGACAAGTAGCGCTAAAAATGATCGATTTAATATGCTCCTTATTATTCATCCCAATCACCGTCTTCAATGACTTCACATGGAAGTGTGATAAAGATAGATGTGCCTTGACCTTCTACACTGTTTGCCCAAATACGACCATTGTGCGCTTCACAATCTCTTTCGAAAATGGCTAGTCCTAATCCAGTACCACCCATTTTGCAGTGTACGCGCCTTATCTACACGATAGAATCGGTCGAATATCTTATCGACTTTATTGATAGGAATACCGATGCCATTATCTTTTAATACGAATCGTCATTCGATTATAAAGTGGATTTTGTTTCACGTGGAAACTCGACACGTTTATCGCCTCTAGAATATTTCATCGCATTTGTAATGACATTATCAAATACTTGCGTCATTTTATCAGGATCGAATTCTGTAGAAAATCGTCTTTTTCGGAATATCTCGAATAAATGTTGTATCTTTCGCAGACATTTCATGTCGATTAATAATTTTTATTAATGAACATGTTAAAGTCGATAATTTCTTTGTTGATTTGATCGGACTCATTATCCATTTTTAGATAACTGCAATAGTCATTGACCAGTCGAATCATTCGTTCTGTTTCTTCACGGGTAACAGATAAAAATTGTGGCTGCAAGTTCCTCATCTTTTCCATGCACCTTCTTCAAGTGCCTCAATGTAACTATTCATAGAAGTTAAAGGTGTACGTAACTCATGTGATACATTGGCAACAAATTCACGACGTTCACGTTCAACTTGTTGTTGTTCAGTAACGTCATGTAACACAGCGATATAACCAGTTACAAAATCCTGTTTCCTGCACAATCGTACTAAAGTTAACACGTGCGATTAGACCTTCTTCTTCATTTAAATCTAATAAGAAACTATCATTATTCTCTTGAATTTCTTCAAGTTTAAATTCATCTTCGAGACTTTAATACACTTAACATGTAATCATCCGATAATGTCTTCTTTCGCCATACCAAGCATCTTAAGTGCCATATCATTGACGATACGAATACGTCCACGACGGTCTGTTGCAATGATACCATCACTCATATGGGTGATAACTGAGTCCAGTCTACGTTCTCACTTTCAGTATTAGCCTGCGCTCTGTACACGTTTAGACAAGTTATTAAATGCTAAAGCTAATTCGCACAATTTCATCATTACCATAAATCTTCACACGTTGCGTATAGTTACCTCTGGACATTTCAACCGTCTGGTTACGCATATCGGTGATTGGTTTTGGTAATCGTTCGCGTATAAAGAATCCTAGGATGACTGTGATTAATAATGAAATAGCTGTACCAACGATGAATATTTGATTTATATTATTTAATTGGTTATAAACGTCATTAATATTTTGATTCGATATAAATATTACCAATTACCTTTTTATCGACTTTAACTGGGATATTATATACCAGACACGGTCCTTTACCACCGCCATAATCTTTTAAAATTAAATGATCGTTTGATTGTCCTAGTGATAGTGCTTTTTGGACAGAACTATCATTCGCTTTTTTTGATTGATTAGACTCGCGGTTAGACTGCTTCAGTCGTCGCAATAATAATTTGGTCTTTTATCTATAAAACGAATTTCTCCAATTTCTTGACGGTTGGCATACTCATTAATAAATTTTTGAATATCTTTTTGTGCATTACAGAGCCCACTTTTCGTCATATACTTTTTCAATACTAATTTCTAATTGTTTCGCGTACTGCGTAATATTCTTCTTAAAAATTATCAAGCAGCTCTTTTTCAAGAGTTATTTGTAAAAATATAAACCCGATAATTTGCATACCAATGATAATCAGTAATACATAAACAATTACAAGTTTAGTATGAAGGGATTGTAGTTGTTTTAGCCACTTCATTCGTTTCGACCTCTACTCATGTTGTTGGAGGAAATATCCAACGCCTCTACGCGTCACAATATATTCAGGATGTGACGGATCATCTTCAATCTTTTTCACGTAAACGACGAATCGTTACATCGACCGTACGTACATCGCCAAAGTAATCATAGCCCCATACTGTTTGTAATAAATGTTCACGTGTCATTACTTGTCCCATATGTTTTGATAAATAATGGAACAATTCAAATTCACGATGTGTTAATTCAATATCTTCGCCACGTTTTTAATAGAATATGCGTCTGGATAAATCACAATATCTTTAATTGTGATTTCATTCGATTCACATTTCAGTGTCTTGTGCTGGTTGTGAGTAATGACGACGTAAGTTCGCTTTCACACGTGCGATTAATTCACGCGTACTAAACGGTTTCGTTACACTAGTCATCTGCACCTAGTTCTAAACCAAACGCTTTATCAATTTCTGAATCTTTAGCAGTAAGCATTATAATTGGCATTTCGTATTTTTGCGCACTTCACGACATACTTCCATACCATCACGACCAGGTAACATGATATCTAGTAATACGATGTCTGGTTCTTCTTCATAAATTAAGTCTGACTGCATCATTACCATCGTATGCACAGTACACATCGTATCCTTCTTTTTTAAGTTAAATTCTAAAATATCAGCAATCGGTTTTTCATCATCAACTACAACAACTTTTCAGCCATTTGCATAAACCTCTTTTTCTTAAATCATTAATATTATTTTTATCATTTTTGTTCTTTTATCGTTTATGTTTGTGTAAAAATCACAGGATGTCAGCTTACTATTTTTGTTATTGTGCTGCATTTTCCGTCTTATAACGTATAGTAACCTATTATATAATTTACCATTTATAAGCTATTAATTCTATTTTCCAATATAAACTTATATATTAATATTTTTATTAGTTTCTCACGGCGGATTGTGACAATGATATTTAACACAATGATGAGGTCTCTATTCCAATAATAAAAATTAGGGTAATGGCAACTTCTAGTTGCACGTCATTGCTCAGAAAATAAATATCATTATCGTTATTCGTTACTTTAACAATTGATGTTATGGAGGATTGGTGGCATATCATAACGAAGAAATATGTTGACAGTAGCATATGTTTGTACGTCTAATAAAGATTTTATTGTCTACGTTTATCTTTCATATCCAACCACTAAGTTACTTGAGGTTCATACATTATAAAGAAAATGGACGAACAGATAAATCAATATGATTATCATTCGTCCATCATATCTTTATTAATATAATATTAAACGCAAAAATGCCTATCCTCTTGGATAGCATTTTGTACGGTCTCGACGGAATCGAACCGCGCATCTCCTGCGTGACGAGGCAGGCGTGTTAACCGCTACACTACGAGACCTAAAAAAATGGTGACTCCTACGGGACTCGAGACCCGTGTTACCGCCGTGAAAGGGCGGTGTCTTAAACTGCTTGACCAAGGAGCCGTTCTTAAGCACAAGATAGATTATAGCACAGCCAATCTTGCCATGACAAAGATATTTTTACATAATTTTGCTATTATTTTTGAAGAATGTTATAAGTGAAAAATTGCATTTTATTGGCAGTCCGTTTTATTATACAATTACGCTATTTTTGAAATTTTTCTATTTTAGGTACTTTCTCATTTTACACTTACGTCTACTCTATTTTAATAGCTATTTTTCGACATCAGACTTACTACATTCAAGTATTTCTTCTTTAATTTCGTTAAATATCATCTAATCTTTCTAAATTATGACTAGCAAATATCACCTTTACGTTAGTAATTTTTATCTAAATAATCGAATCGATACAGAAGCAAACATAAAGCAAAAAGCCTCCTACTAATAAAAGATAGAAGGCTCATGTATTTATAATCATTGTGTATGACTTATATAAAGTTCTACCACAATTCTTTTTAATAGGTTTGTTTGTTCTCTATCTGGACCAACTGAGAAGATAGAAATTTGTACATTACATAATTCTGAAATACGCTCTAAAATATTTACGTGCATTTTCAGGTAATTCTTCTAAAGTACGCACACTTGTTACGTCTTCTGTCCAACCCAGTAACTCTTCAAAAGATTGGTTTACAACGTTTTAATTGATCAAGTTTGCTGGGTACTCAGTAATTTCTTTACCGTCTAATTCATAAGCTGTACAGATTTTCACTGTGTCTAGGCCTGTTAAAACATCGATTGAGTTAATAGATAAATCTGTAATACCACTTACACGACGAGAGTGACGTAATACAACTGAATCAAACCAACCTACACGACGTGGACGTCCTGTTGTTGTACCGTATTCACGACCAACCTCTCTAATATGATGTCCATCTTCATCGAATAATTCAGTAGGGAATGGACCATCACCAACACGTGATGTATAAGCTTTTTACATACACCCAATTACCTTTTAGAAACGAGATGTAGGGACCCACACCTGTACCAACAGTAACGTTACCTGCAAATTGGATTACTTGATGTAACGAATGGTATGTACCATGGTCGATATCTAACATTACACCTTGCGCACCTTCGAAAAGTACCTTTTTCATCTGCTACAAAATGCATCGTCTAAGATTTTTGATGTGTCATGTTACAAATTCTTTTTAAACGTTGACCTGCAGCATAGTATTCTTCAAAAGATATCATCAAATGATGGACATGTTTCGTTAAACATACCTTTGAAATATGCTTGTTTATATTCAATGTTTGATTTTTAATAATCTTCGAAATGTTTCTTTTTCAAGTAAATCTGCCATACGAATACCGATACGTTGAACTTTGTCTACATATGCTGGACTGATACCTTTTTAGTTGTACCAATCTTATTGTCACCGCGTAAACGTTCTTCATATTCATCTTGTGCTAAGTGATATGGGTAAAAATCACTTGTGCACGATTAGAATATACGTAAATTACTTGTAGAATGCCACGTTCATTTAATCCGTCTAATTCTTTCAATAGTGCAACTGGATCGACAACGACACCGTTACCGATTACCGCTAATTTGTCTTTGTAAAAAGATACCAGATGGTACTAAATGTAATTTATATGTTTCTCCGCCAAATTGAATGGTATGGCCTGCATTATTACCACCTGAAAAACGCGCGATAACATCTGACTGTTCTGCCAAGAAATCCGTTATTTTTCCTTTTCCTTCGTCTCCCCATTGTGTCCCAACTACTACGATTGATGACATGAGCACCTCCAAGTTTTTCTCATTTAACCATTTTCGATATTCTACCAATATCGAGACCATAATGCAAATAAAAATCGAACATTGATTTTCGACCTTTTTTAAAAAGAAAAAAATCATTTTAACAAATCGTCTTCAACGTCCTAAAAAACCCTTTTAATCAGAGGCGTTGACAGTACTAATTTATCACTTTCAATACACAAACTTAACATATATCAACCCGTTCAGAATAAATAAAAACCGTACAATTTTATCATCATAATGATTATTGTACGGAAAAACTTTTTACATCATATCTGCATGTGCATAATCGATATCGGTAAATTTGATTATATTGTTTCATAAAGTGTAACTTAACTGTGCCTGTTGGACCGTTTACGTTGCTTAGCAATGATAATTTCAATTTCACCGTTTTCATCATTCGTTTGTGGCTCGAAAACCACCATCATCATCATCATCTTCATCGCCACCACGGTTATAGTAATCATCACGGTATAAAGAACGCAACGATATCAGCATCTTGCTCAATCGAACCAGATTCACGAATATCACTCATCATTGGACGTTTATCTTGTCGTTGTTCAACACCACGAGATAACTGACTTAATGCGATAACTGGACATTCTAATTCACGGGCTAATGCTTTAATGTACGAGAGATTTTCAGAAACTTCCTGTTGTCTGTTATCGGACGCACGTGAACCACTACCTTGAATCAACTGTAAGTAGTCAATCACAATCATGTCTAAAGCCATGTTCTTGCTTTTAATCGACGACATTTGGAACGTAAATCATTAATTCGAATACCCTGGTGTATCATCAATAAAAATCTTCGTACGTGATAATTTACCTACCGCTATGGTAAAACGACTCCAATCTTCCTCAGTCATAGTACCCGTTCTTAAGCGGTTTTGAGTCAACATTACCAGAACTACAAATCATACGTGTGGCTAACTCGTCAGCACCCATCTCTAGTGAGAAAATACCAACTGTATACATATCTTCATGCGTCTGCAACTTTTTGTGCAATATTAAGTGCGAAACGCAGTCTTACCCTACAGATGGACGCGCTGCAAGGATAATTAAATCATTTCGGTTGAAACCCCTGCTGTCATTTTGGTCTAAATCTCGATACCCCTGTAGGCATACCTGGTGTTTGACCACTATTTTCGATCAAGCTCTTCAGCTGTTTCATACACTTGTCCTAAGACGTCTCTGAATGTCTTTAAAGCCATCACTTTCACGAGAAGATGACAGCTCTAAAAATTCGACGTTCTGCATCACTTAAAATCGCATCTAGTTCAAGTTCATCATTATATCCATCATTGGCAATACTATCTGCAGTTTGAATCAATCTACGTTTTAATGCATGCTTAAAAACGATATCAGTATAATACTGAACATTTTCGCGTCGTTGGTACATTTGTAGATAACTCTGCAAGATATTGCGGGCCACCCGCTTCATTCAACGTACCTTCACTTGATAACTGATCCATCAATGTTAGCAACATCAATCTTTATTATCTTCATTTAAGTGCATCATTGCTACGGAAAATATATTGATGGGCACCCTATAAAACGACTCAGGAAGCAAAACTTCCTGAGTAGTATTAATCATCTGGATCTATAATAATTGAACCTAAGACAGACTGTTCAGCTTCATTGATTTATGTGGCATTTGATTTTTGCTCATACATTCTATCCATGAATGGTTACTACCTCTTATTTCAATCCAACTTTATTGTTCAACTGTGTGTACACGGAATTGTACCCTTCAACTTCTTTATCTAATTTAACAGGGTACATTCGTATATCCTAGGGAATGAATTCCATTTGGTAAAATCCATTTTACGTTTATCAATTTTAATATCATATTTGTGCTTTTTAGTGCTTCGGCAATTTGTTTTTGTACTTACTGACCCAAACAATTTACCACCTTCACCAGTTTTTGCTGATACTTCAACTTCAATGTCTGATACACGTTTCTTTTAATGCTTTTAGCATCTTCAATTTCTTGTTGGCGTTCTTGTTTTGCACGTCTAACTCTAATTGTTTAAGTTACCTGGTGTTGCTTCTACAGCATAATTCTTTTTCAATAAAGTTATTTGCATAACCTATCTGGTACTTCTTTAACTCTCACCTTTTTACCTTTTACCTTTAACATCTTGTGTAAAAATTACTTTCATGCATCTTCACTCCTACTTAATTGTTCTGTAATTGCTTGTTGTAATTGTGCTATCGCCTCTTCGACTGTCACACCTTTTAGTTGTGTTGCCAGCATTCGTTAAATGTCCACCGCCACCAAGTGCTTCCCATTGTTAACTGGACATTTACTGAACCGAGTGAACGCAGAGATACCTGCAATCAGATTATCTTCATCGTCTAGCAACATATGATGCTTCAATACCTTCTAAACTTAACAATTCATCTGCTGCTTGTGCAACTGTTACTGGATGATAAATTTTATCGTCTGAACCATGCGCAATGGCTATGCCATTATCTTCAACTTTTTACAGTTCGAATTAATTCAGATCGATTAATGTAAGTATCCACATCATCTTTTAAGAAATGTTGCGTTAAAATCGTATCTGCACCATGTGCACGTAAATAACTCGCTGCATCGAATGTTCTCGATCCTGTTCGTAATGTAAAGTTTCTTGTATCTACAATAATACCTGCATACATCACTGTTGATTCAAGACGTGTAAACGTTGTTCTGTTGGTTGATATTCCAGTAACTCTGTTACCAATTCAGCTGTCGAACTTGCATGATGGTTCCATATATATCAACAATGGATTAGAGATGAAGCTTTCACCACGTCTATGACGATCGATAACAACTTTTACGGTTTGCTTTATTTAAGACATTTTCATCTAAAACCAGTTCCGGTTTATGCGTATCAACAATCACTACGGTTGTCTTAGATGTCATCATATCCCAAGCATCATCTGATGTAATAAATCGCTCTCTTAGCTCTGGCTTTTTATCTATTTCGTTCATCACGCGTCGTAATGTCGGATCGATGTCAGTCTCATTTAATACGATGTATGCTTCTAAATTATTCATCATTGCAAATCTAGGACACACCGATTGCTGCACCAATTGCATCTAAGTCAGGACGTTTATGTCCCATGATAATGACTTTTGTCACCCCTCTGCAAGGATATCTTTTTAACGCATGTGAGATCACGCGTGCTCTTACAGTATGCGTTTCTCCATCGGGTCAGTCTTACCAGCCATAGAAGCGCACATTACCGTAATACTTTTAATTGCAACTTGGTCGCCACCGCGTCCCAATGCTAAGTCTAGGCCTGATTGTGATAATTCACCTAAGTCGATTAAATTTTCAGTGCCTTCACAACACCGATACTTAATGTTAATTGGGCACGATAACCAACACTTTTTCACGTAATTGACTCAAGATATCAAATTTAGATTCTTCTAAGTCAGCTAATATTTTTTTGATTTAAATAGGCTACGAATTGATCAGAACTATACCTTTTTAAAGAATATATTATACTCAGTTGCCCATCGACTAATAACACGCGTTACCATTGAATTGATTTCCGAACGCTGCGTATCATTCATATTTTGAGTAATCTCATCGTAGTTATCTAAAAATAATGTCGCAATGATTGGTTTAGAATTTTCATATAGTTCATTTGTTTGTACTTGTTCAGTTATATCAAAAGAAATAGAGGCAGTGATCATTCTCAGAATAACGTACTTGAAATGATACTGATTATATTCTCATTTCAACGGATTTCACTCTATCTAATTGCTTTTAAAAATGTTTTGGAAATACTTCATTTACAGATTCAGAAATGACATTTGCTTCCATATGATCTCATCATAAATTGGTTAACCCATCTCGATGGATCATTTTCATCTAAAACAATGATACCAATTGGTAAATGTTTGATTGCTTTATTATTTGTTGTTGAAATTTGAGCACTCAAACCATCTACATAACTATCCATTTTCATTAAAGCTTGTCTGAATAAAATGATGCTAACAATAATCATCACGACAAGAACGATAGATGCAATTAGTGCTATAAGACTATTAAAGATAAACCATACACCCATTAAAACAATTGCTGGATGACTGATCGTGATGACAAATGGTATTAGTAAAGCTTTCTTAGTGGACTGCCGATTCATTATTCCACCTCCATTCACTTTTTAGAATTATTTTTCATGATTCGCTTCAAATTCAAACTTAAATCGATAACACCAAGTAGTCCTACAATATGATGTCGTAGGTGTCAGTATTGTACCGATAACCAATAGTAAAATCGTTACTGCATTCGGCAAACCTTTCGCTTTACCAAAGAAAATGAATAACACTTAAACCTTGAAATATACATTACTAATGATAACACAAGTTGGAAGTTTAAAAAGAATGCTCTGGAACACACTCGGTTGACCTGTAAATAATAAACATATGATAACAATAATGTATATCCATAATAAAAATACCGCTCATTTGCCACGCGAAAAGTGGCTTAAAATACAGGTGTAGTCGATTTTAAATTTTCGTAAAATCGGAAATGTAACGATTAAGTTAATTAAGACGATTAAAAATGTAATGATAATGATGAAACCTGGTAATTGAACGGTCGCTTGTCTAAACCCTTCTTCTAATATTTGGGTCATATTCGCATCGGCACCGCTCATCGTAATCGCTTCATGTAATGTTTGCTTGAAAGGTTTTACTATGCTCGCTGATGGTGGAATCCTTCCGAATGTTTTCGTAGTAACATAAAAAGCGATTAATGAAATTAAAGCTCATCGCTACTGTTGTCATGTATAATATTCTTTCTTTAGACGTTCTTTCTTTGAGCAATTGACCAATAATTAAACTTGCAATTAAGACTAATATGATGGCACTTAAAACGAAAGTATTACCCTAAAACAGTTGTTATAATTACTGTAATAAGTGCACTAATCCCGAAAGATTGTATTGATTTATTCCATAAAAACGATACCTGGTATGGTTGCAAATAATGCAAATATTAGTCCTAAACCAGGCACTAGATATAAAGCTAAAAGCGACAAATACCAACGCAATCGTTGCAATTATTGTTGCTTTTAGGTTGTATTTTTGAAAACACATAAGCCACTCCCATATTTTTTTAACTATAGCTATTATTTTAACCTCTTTAATGGAATTTAACAATTTATAGATTGTATGCTTCTATTTTCATTTAATTGAATAATAACTTTCATGTTTTATAAGTAATTAACATACTCATTTGAATCGCTTTTGTGTGCTTTCATTTTCAACATGATTATTTAATCCCACTACATATGCAATCAAGCTTGATTTAGATTTACAATTCATTTCACTCTCATGTACTCTAGATGTCTTTGAATATGATAACTGTGATTTAGTGGCTTCATTTTTTGAAAATATATACATATTATTACTTACGCTTAAAAATGCTTTTAAATTTAAGAAATGATATAAGTTAGGTGCCCAGGTACTAAAGTTTAGTAGGAATCCATCATGCCCAACATTATCAGGCACGAAGAAATGACGATGATATTTAAAACGTTCACCTAATGCACGAACTTGATCATCCGGATATAGCAAATCATCTATGAACCCCATCGTTAACACTTTTGTTTCTAAATTTTTAAAAAACATGCGTTACGTCTGTGCGACCTCGGTCAATGTTGTGACTATCCAATACATCTAGCAGTGTCAGATAACAATTCAAATCAAAATGTTCTTTAAATTTATTACCTTGATGTTGTTGGTATGCGACTACTTCATCCGGCGTGAAAACGTTCATCATAACTTTTTGATGATCGATATGTCAAAAACCCTAATTGGCGTGCAATACTTAGACCTTCCTTACCACCAAGATGAATGGCTTGCCTTGCAATTTCATTGAAAGCTCTACTATAAGATGATGTTCGACTTGTTGCAGCAAGGATAATGGCTTTATCTACTTCAAACTGTTGATTGTAAAAGTAGTTCCATTGCTTGCATATCCTCAAGACTTCCCCCTATTAAAATATTAATCTTATCATAACCAAGGGCTTGTATACCTCGTTCATTCGCTCTGACTATATCTCTTAATGTTAATTTTTAGGAAAAATGAGGGTCGTTTAAAGGTGAACTTGAACCGAGAGGACTACCAATAACATCAAATGTTAAAAATTGATAATCGTGAATGGGTATATATCCCCCATCAATAATTTCTCGCCACCAACCCGGATAATCATCTGTTCCATATGTTAAATGATTGCCAGTTAATGCATGACAAACTACAACTAATGGTTGTCCATGATAACCGACATGCTCATATCTCAAACGCAAGTTATCTATGACTTCCCAGATTCTGTAATAAATTTCCCTAAATTTAAAGTATCTACTGTGTAATTTGTCATTGTTCTTTCCTCCTTAAACACTTCTCACCCTATTGAAAAGTAAGAGTCTTTATACTTATCATTCGAGTAACTCGTTGGTTTTAGCACCGTGCTATAAAGTCGGTTGCTGAAGTATCACAGGGGCCAAGTCCCTCAACTTCTCACAATAAGAAATATGAAATTGTTATGTGTTAGTTGAGATTCAGTGATGAATTACTTTATCATTTAAAATGTTGTTATCATTGTCATGCGTTAGCCAAATCGCTTACGTATACACGATTCCCAATCTTAACATAGACGATTTGTATATCAGAACTTTTCTGATTACTAACAGTTTACCTAAGTTTAAATATCTGTTCAATGATTTTCAGTTATTTTTAAAAGAAAAATCGTAATGCTGCCATGATAACAATCCCACTAATAATTGTAATGAGTTAAACTACGCGTGATTATAGATAAAATAACCGTCGGAATGAGCGCGATAATGTAAGGGATGTTTAATGTATACCCCTCACCATGAGGCGTCTGTTGAATAATGCTGTCTATGACAAGTGCCGTAAATAGTGTGATTGGGATAAATGATAGCCATCGAACCACGACATCAGGCAATTGCACTTTTGAAATCATGATAAAAGGTATAATTCGAATTAATAGCGTTACGATACCACACAATAAAATAAGTATTAACATGTTCATATGAGTTATCATCGTTCCATCATCACTCCTAACGCTGCTGAAATTGTGGCTGCAATTAATATTGATAGATATGAAGGCATAAACATACTTAGCGATAACATCATTACTATGACGGCAATAATGAGTACTATGTAAATTCTTAATCGCGATTTAGTAATTGATTCAAATTGCGCAATGGCCAAAAAGATAAACATAGCCGTGATAGCAAAAATCTAACCTAGCGTTTGCGGATTTGAGATATATTCGCCAAATAAAGCCCCAGCTACACATGAAATTGCCCAAAAATAAATATGCTGTAATGTTAAGACCATGCATCCAACGATCAGTGATAGCTTCTCCTTTTTAAATAAGGTGTAATGGCGACGCCAAACGTTTTCGTCAGTTACTAATGAACCTAATCCAACACGGTTCCAAAACCCATATGTCTTGAAGTTTGGTGCAAGCGACATACTTAAAAAGGAACATTCTTGAATTTACGATAAAATACAGTTAGTACAATCGCTGATATCGGTGTACCTGCTATAAACAACGCGCACATAATAAAATTGCGCAGCACCGGCATATATAACAAGACATAACAAGACAATTTCTAAAATACTAAAGTTTTTGAGACGAAACCACAATACCAAATGAAATACCAACACCGGCATAACCTAATAATGTTGGGATACACTCTCGCACGCCTTGTCTAAAAACTTAAATGTGTTGTCATCTCAACTACCTCCTTTGCCACTTTATATTTATATAATTACGAAAAATAATATACCTAGTCTAATACAGTTCTATATCACAAGCAATAACATTAGACACCGGTTTTTCTGAGTTAGACATACCGGAGTCTTTAATCAGCTTCATATTAACTTTTTTTATTTTTAGAATTTTTCAATATTTAAGACTACTCCATATTTTTCTATGGATTGTAGTTGTTTTTAAATACTAATTTTATAAATTTTTATATCTAATGATGAGTCTGGGATATTGATTCATGTTCCACTCCCTTATAATCATCATCCCTCCCCCTACCCTACTCCATCGATATTACTCATACTACATCAACGAAATCAGTATTTTATCGCTTAATTTCCTATAATAGTGATGCTCAAAATTGTTACGTTTTTAGATTGTTTTTAGTTCATCATAATTATCCTGTATTGTTGCTATAATGAAATGCGTTCACCCCATTAAACCACAAACTTAATTTATTGTTGTTATGTGCATTGGCTCACTATTATACTTTTTACAGCACAAAAAGTGGCGACAGCTTCGTCACCACTTTTAAAATATTATTTAAAGTATCTTGCCCTTTGCTTTAAGTATACGTAGATATATACTTTTTAAAGCTTGTAGCTAAAGCCTTTATTTAACTGGTTTTGAAATTTGTGTTTTACCACCCATAAATGGTACTAATGCTTCTGGGAATTGTTACTGTTCCATCTTCATTTTGGTAATTTTTCAACAATAGCAGCAAATGTACGTCCAACTGCTAAACCACTACCATTTAATGTATGTACTAATTCTGGTTTAGCTGCTTTGTCACGCTTGAAGCGGATGTTAGCACGATGCGCTTGGAAATCCGTACAGTTTGAGCATGAACTAATTTCTTTATAATCATTGTAGCTTGGTAACCAAACTTCTAAATCATATGTTTTAGCTTACACTAAATCCAATATCACCTGTACATAAAATAACACGACGGTATGGTAAACCTAACTCTTCTAGAATTGCTTCTGCGTTTGTTGTCATTTCTTCTAAAGCATTCCATGAATCTTCAGGTTGTTCAAAACGTACCATTTCCACTTTATCGAATTGATGTAAACGAATTAATCCTCTTGTATCTCTACCTGCTGATCCTGCTTTCACTACGGAAACATGCAGATTGACCAGTGAATTTTTCAGGAAGTACACCTGGTTGAACACTTCATTACAGTAGAAATTCGTTAATGGTACTTCAGCAGTTGGAATTGTATATAATCCTTCTTTTTCTACTTTAAATAAATCTTCTTCAAATTTAGGTAATTGACCTGTACCATACATTGTATCTGCGTTCACAAGCTGTGGTACCATCATTTCTGTATAACCATGTTGTGTTGTATGTTTTGTAATCATATAGTTCATTAAAAGCACGCTCTAATTGCGCACCTTCATTTGTTAAATATACAAAACGCGCACCTGAAACTTTTGCTGCACGATCAAAATCAGCCATTTTTCAATTCTTCTACAATATCCCAATGTGCTTTTGGTTCAAATGAAAACTCACGTGGTGTACCCCACTTTTTAACTTCAACGTTATCTTCATCAGATTCACCTTGAGGTACATCATCACTTATTAAATTTGGAATACGACAAAGGATACCTGTCATTTTATTATCAATTTCATTTAATTGACTATCTTTTTCTTTAATATCGTCACCTAATGTGCGCATTTCAGCTAAATCACATCATCAGCATTTTCTTTATTACGTAATGCGATTTCTTCGCTTACTTTATTACGACGATGCTTTCATTTCTTCTGTTGCACTAATTAATTTACGTCGTTGCTCATCCAATTCTAAAATTTCATCTACAACTTTTTGGATCATCTCCACGTAATTCAATTTTGCTCTTAACTGTGTCAGGCTCATTTCTGAATAATCTAATGTCTAACATTAACCTTCATCCTTTCCCAAATAATTATCATTTATTATGGAATGACGTACGTCTTTATTTTTAGAAAATAAAAAGACCACATCCCTACAAGGGACGTGGTCTACGCGTTGCTACCCTATTTAACAATTTTAAGTTATAAAGATACACTAAACCTAAATTGCACTTCACTAAAATAACGGTTATCACCGATTGTTCTTTTTAAATTAAGTAGGTAGATTCATATATATGTTGATTCTTGTTCACACTAACCACAAGCTCTCTGATATCGAACACTATATATTACTTGTCCTACGAACAATGTCTTATTAAGTTAATTTTAATATAGCAAACTATATTTGCTTTTTTTCAGTAACGATTTCAAACATCACTCATGTCGATTTAGTGACATGCAGTCGTTTGATAAATTGATTTGCTTTAAATACTGTGCAACCGCTTCAATATCTTTATGAAATTGACGGTCATGTGTAATGGATGGCACGATACTTCGAAAACTCCTCATATTTACGACGTGTTTTTGGTGATAAACCTTCAACACCTTTTTAACTCTGCTGCTTGTAATGCAATAACACATTCGATTGCCAGCACACGTCTTGCATTTTCAATAATTTGATAACCATGTCTAGCAGCTGTAGTTCCCATAGATACGTGATCTTCTTGGTTCGCAGATGAAGTGATAGAATCAACACTCGCTGGATGCGCTAAAGTTTTTATTTTCAGAAACGAGACTTGCAGCAGCATATTGCATAATCATCGCGCCACTTTTGCAATCCTGGCTCTGGACTAAGAAATGCTGGTAAATCACCATTTAATTGAGGATTTACTAGTCGCTCTAGACGACGTTCCGATACGTTTGCTAATTCACTTACACCTAATTTAAGATGATCCCTAATGCAAAGCAATAGGTTGTCCATGGAAGTTACCACCTGAAATAACAAACGTTTCATTTGCTTCCTCAAATATAAGTGGATTATCGTAGCCGCATTCATTTCAAATTCTAATTGCTGTTTAATATAATTGAATACTTGAAAACTCGCGCCATGGATTTGTGGTATACAACGCAACGTATATGCATCTTGTACACGTATTTCTGCTTGTCGCGTCGTTAATGTTGATCATTCTAACCAATCACGCATACGCGCTGCCACGATTAATCTGTTCTTGAAAATTACGAACTGCGTGCACATCATGTCGATATGCATCTATAATGCCATTAAGAGACTGATGCGTTAATGCAGCAATCCATTCAGATTGGTAACCTAAATCTTCTGCTTCTATATAACTAATGACACCTTGAGCTGTCATAGCTTGCGTACCATTAATCAATGCTAAACCTTCTTTAGCCTGAAGGTTCAAAGGTTGTCTATTTAATTCTCTTAATACATCGTCACTATCCTTTTCTTCCCCTCTGTACAATACTTTCCCTTCACCAATTAATGCTAATGCTAAGTGTGATAATGGCGCTAAATCTCCTGATGCACCGAGAGAGCCTTGCTGTGGGATTATCGGTATAATACGTTCATTTATAAAAATTGTAATTGTCTCACTAATTCTAAAGTGGCACCTGAATGACCTTTTAATAATGTATTCAATCGTAAAAATCATCATGACTAATGCTACTTCTTTTTGAGAATGGCTCACCCAGCCCACAGGCATGTGAGCGTATCAGATTCACTTGTAATTCATTATATTGCGTCGGGTCTATACGTACATCACTAAATAACCCAAAACCTGTAGTAATACCGTAAACCGTTTCCTCATTTTCAATAATACGTTCAACTACCGCTCTACTGACACGTTCTAACGCATCATCAATAATTTCAATCTTTGATTGTTGTTGTAAAAAATGATTTAATATCCTCAATTGTTAGTGTTTCACCATCTAAATATAAAGTCATATATGTTACCCCTTGTTTATATTAAGTAACCCATCCTTCTTGAAGTATACGTTTTTCATTTTTATTGAAACAATGGTTTTTACGTACATTTATAACCTATTATCAGAGCACTATTGTGGTGCGTTAAAGGATATTAAGATTGTTGTAAGCATATTTAATAATTTATCTATTGACGAATTGCATATACAGGTATAGTATTTTCTATTGTATTTAACGACAAATAATAATGAATTCAGAAATTTATAATACATTTTGTTAAAAAGTTACTATATATTTTTTTAAAAATTGAAATAAATTCGGAAAAAGGCTTTTTTACATGGGAGGTTATATCACTATGGAAACGTTAAATTCTATTAACATTCCTAAGTGTAAAGAAGATTCACATAAAGGTGATTATGGCAAAATTTTATTAATTGGTCGATCAGCTAACTTAGGTGGTGCCATTATGTTAGCGGCTCGTGCATGTGTATTTAGCGGTAGTGGTTTAATCACTGTAGCTACACATCCAACAAATCATTCAGCATTACATTCTCGTTGCCCAGAAGCGATGGTTATTGATATTAATGATACGAAAATGTTGACGAAAAATGATTGAAATGACTGACAGTATACTAATTGGTCCAGGTCTTGGCGTTGATTTCAAAGGAAATAATGCCATTACATTCCTACTACAAAAATATACAACCGCATCAAAATTTAATCGTAGACGGCGATGCGATTACAATCTTTAGTAAACTGAAACCGCATTACCTACATGTCAGTGCGATCTTTACACCACACCTCAAAGAATGGGAACGATTAAGTGGTATTCCTATTGAGGAACAGACATATGAGCGTAATCGTGAAGCAGTCGATCGTTTAGGCAACTGCTTGTACTTAAAAACATGGTACTGAAATTTTCTTTAAAGATGAAGACTTTAAATTGACAATCGGTAGCCCAGCAATGGCGACTGGTGGTATGGGCGATACACTTTGCTGGTATGATTACAAGTTTTGTTGGTCAATTTGATAACTTAAAAGAAGCGGTTATGAGTGCCACATATACACATAGTTTTATTGGCGAAAATCTTTGCAAAAGATATGTATGTGGTGCCACCATCAAGACTTATCAATGAAATACCTTACGCAATGAAACAATTAGAAAGTTAGTCATTACTAATCATTGAATATAGTAAAGCATTACTTTCTAGCACAAAAATAAGGGCTTGGGACATTAAGTTCTTAGGGCAATGTAAAAAGCTGATTTCTATTAATTATTTGATAGAAATCAGCTTTTTGATATGTATTTTTATAATGTACAGCTCGTTGAGCTGCTATTTTCCTTATATTAAGTGCCATTAATACAAAACCTAGCTCTCGTTTAACTTTATTTATTCCTCGAACTGACATTCGAGTGAAACCCAAAAATAGCCTTCATAAATCCAAAAACAGGCTCTACATCAATTTTTCTTTGACTATAGATTTTTCGTTTCTGGTTCAGGAAAGCTTTTGATTAATTTGGGCTTTAAAGTATTCCCAATTATAATTCTTCATGATTTTCTTATTGGATTTCGAATTTGGTTTCATGCATTGTTGCCTCAAAGAACATGCTGAACAGTCATCGCATTCATATAGCTTGAAGTCACGTTTAAAACCATATCTATCATTACGGTATGCATATCTTTTAAAACCTATTCTTTTGTTATTAGGACATATAAATTCATCATTAAGTTCGTAATATTTCCAATTTTTGAGTGTTAAAAATGTCACTTTTAAACTTTCTCGTTTTATCTTTAATAAACATGCCATACGTAATAAGTGGCGTTTTATTAAAGTCATCTATAATAGCCATATAGTTTTGCTCACTACCATAACCTGCATCAGCTACAATATACTCTGGTAAACTAACCGAAGGTATTTTGAATCATTATTAAAAATGGAATTAATGTTCTAGTATCTGTTGGGTTTTGAAATAGGTCATAGGATAAAACAAATTGAGAATTTGTCGCTATTTGTAAATTGTATCCTGGCTTAAGTTGGCCATTTTTCATATGGTCTTCTTTTCATTCTCATAAAAGTTGCATCACGATCAGTTTTAGAAAAAGCTATTTCTATCTTTAAGAATCGATTTTTGCTCTTCATATTTACTTTTTCTTTTCAGAATAATCATCAAATTTATTTTTGAACTTCTTAATCTCAGTTCTTTTTACGGGTCTGTTTTCTAATTTGAGCACAATCTTCGTTCTCAATAGAATGATTTAAATCTCGATTTCTTTATCTAAATGACTACCAATTAAATCTATTTCTTCTATTGTTAAATCGCTATCTCCATCTTCTTTTATCTCTGGTATTATTTTTTCTTCAACTAAGTCACGATATAATGCTTTTGAATTTTCGTTCAATTTCGATTCGTGATTTTGAATACTTTTCTTCCACACAAATGTATATCTATTGGCATTAGCTTCTACTTTTGTACCATCAATGAAAATTGAATTATTATCAATAATATTTTGCTTTAAACATTGACTATGGAACTGAATAAATAAAGATTCTATTAACGCATCAGTATTAGGATTCACTCTAAAAACGATTAATAGTTTTATAAGAAGGTGTTTGATCTTGAGCTAACCACATCATTCGAATACTGTCATGAAGTAATTTCTCTATTCTACGACCAGAAAATACAGATTGAGTATATGCATATAAGATGATTTTTAACATCATTTTTGGATGATAGGATGTTGCGCCACGATGATGTCTGAATTCATCGAATTCGCTATCAGGTATCGTTTCAACAATTTCATTAACATATCGCGAAAATATCATTTTGAGGGATTCTAACAGAAGTTTCTATTGGTAGTGTAAGTTGGATCATGTTATAATTTTATACATAAGGGCACCTCGTTAATTTAGTTTAGTGGTATTTATTAAATTATACGAAAGTGTCTTATTTTTAAAGTATTTAAAAGTAAATTACATGTTAATACGTAGTATTAATGGCGAGACTCCTGAGGGAGCAGTGCCAGTCGAAGACCGAGGCTGAGACGGCACCCTAGGAAAGCGAAGCATTCAATACGAAGTATTGTATAAAGTGAGAACAGCAGTAAGATATTTTTCTAATTGAAAGTATCTTACTGCTGTTTTTAGGGATTTATGTCCCAGCCTCTTATATTATTCTTCATCTTCATCTAATGATTGTTGTATATCTTCTTCAACACGATCCATGAAATCTTGTCTTACTTCAATACGTCCATCGTCATCAGTTTCTTCTGATTCAATCACTTCAGTATGAATTGCATTTCCTGGTGTTTCATCATTTACAACCGCTTCACGTTGTTGCTCTGTACCATCTTCAGATACAGTTGAAGTAGATTGTCATCTTCATTCGTTTCATCTTCTGCATCTTCTTTTACTTTAGCAACCGTTGAAACAAATTGATCGTCGCCTAAGCGAATTAAGCGAACACCTTGTGCTGCGACCATTTTGAGAAATATCTGCAACATCTAGTCGAATAATGACACCTGCATTCGTAACAATCATTAAATCTTCTTCACCAGTAACAGTTGTAATACAAACAACATTACCATTACGTTCAGTAATCGTTGCAGTCTTAATACCTTTACCACCACGGTTTGATAAGCGATAGTCATTAACTGGCGTACGTTTACCATAACCATTTTCAGTAACAACTAAAAACTTCATCTACACTATTTTTCGTGAGCAAACATCAAGCCCTACAACTTCATCGCCTTCACGAAGTGTAATACCTTTCACACCTGTTGCTGTACGGCCTAAAGGACGTAATGTTGATTCAGGGGAATCGAATTAATGATGCATGTGATGTACCAATCAAGATATCTTCTTGACCACTTGTTAAGCGAACTGCAATTAACTCATCATCTTCTCTGAACGAAATCGCAATCTTACCATTTCTATTTATTCTTGAGAAGTTGCTTAATGCTGAACGTTTAACGACACCACGTTTAGTTGCAAACACTAAGAAGTTGTCTTCACTTTCAAGGTCTTTAACAGCAATCATTGTACTAATGACTTCATCATTTTCAAGTTCAATAGCATTCACTACAGGAATACCTTTAGACTGTCTTGATAACTCAGTACTTCATAACCTTTTAAGTTTGTATACACGACCTTTGTTAGTAAAGAACAATACATGGTCATGTGTACTTAAAGTTACCAATTGACTGACAAAATCTTTCTTCCAATGTGTTCATACCTTGAACACCACGACCACCACGGTTTTGAGGCACGATATGTAGATACCGGCAAACGTTTAATATAGTTATTATGGCTCAAAGTAATTACTATTTGTTCTTCTGGAATTAGAGTCTTCATCTTCTAAAATCTTCAAATCCACCTAATTGATTTCAGTACGACGATCATCACCGAAACGATCTCTAATTTCCAGTCAATTCATCTCTAACTAACTGTAATAACACTTCTTCATCAGCTAAGATTGCTTCTAATTCACTAATATAATTTAATAACTCATTATATTCAGCTTCAATTTGTCTCTCTCTAAACCTGTTAGACGTCTTAAACGCATGTCTAAAAATAGCTTGAGCTTGTTTTTCAGAAAGTTTGAAGCGTTGTTGCAAGCTTTCCATTGCAACTTTATCTGTATCTGACTCTGAATCGTTGAAATAATTTCATCGATATGGTCAAGTGCGATACGTAATCCTTCTAAAAATGTGGGCACGATCTTTAGCTTTACGTAAGTTGTATTGCGTACGTCTTCTAACAACTGTCTTTTGATGCTCTAAATAATGTACCAACGCTTCTTTTTTAAAATTAATAAGCTTCGGTCTACCATTTACAAGTGCAATCATATTCACACCAAAATGATGTTTGAAGAGGTGTTTGTTTGTATAAGTTATTTAAAATGACACTAGCATTTGCATCCTTACGCACATCAATAACGACACGCACACCAGTACGTAAACTTGTTTCATCACGTAAATCAGTGATACCGTCAATTTTTCTTGTCACGAACGAGGCTCTGCAATTTTTTTCCAATCATACGAGCCTTATTCACTTGGAAAGGAATTTCAGTGACAACAATACGTTGACGTCCGCCTCCACGTTCTTCAATAACTGCACGAGAACGCATTTGAATTGAACCACGACCTGTTTCATATGCGTCTAATACCACTCTTACCTAAAATAAGTCCAGCAGTTGGAAATCAGGACCTTCAATATCCTCCATTAACTCAGCAATTGAAATATCAGGGTTCTTACTTAAGCTAAGTACACCATTGATTAATTCTGTTAAAGTTATGTGGTGGAATATTCAGTTGCCATACCTACCGCGATACCTGATGCACCATTGGCTAACAAGTTGGGGAATCGAGCAGGTAAGACTGACGGCTCTCTTTCATTACCATCATAGTTATCGATAAAATCTATTGTATCTTTATTAATATCACGTAACAGTTCAAGTGTGATTTTAGTCATACGCGCTTCAGTACTAACGCATTGCTGCTGCGCCATCTCCATCCATTGAACCAAAGTTACCTTGGCCATCAACAAGCGGATAACGATAACTGAAATCTTGAGCCATACGTACCATTGCTTCATAAATAGATGAGTCACCATGAGGGTGATATTTACCCATTACGTCACCAACGATACGTGCTGATTTTTCATATGATTTATCCGGTGTCATACCTTGTTCATTTAATCCATATAGTATACGACGATGTACTGGTTTTAAACCGTCACGAACATCTGGCAATGCACGAGCAACGATAACACTCTATCGCATAATCTAAAAATGATTCACGCATTTCACTGGTAATATTTCGTTCATTTTATTCTTGATTGAGGTAATTCAGCCATCAAGAGTTCCTCCTTCAAAAGTTCAGTTCACAGCGCTTAGAAGTCTAAGTTTGCATAAACTGCATTATCTTCTATAAATTGTCTACGGTTTTCTACAACGTCACCCATTAACATTTCAAATGTTTTGGTCGCTTCAATCGCATCTTCAAGTTTTTACTTGTAAAGAGCGCAGTGCTCAGGGTTCATTGTTGTTTCCCATAATTGATCTGCATTCATTTCTCCAAGACCTTTGTATCGCGCAATAGACCATTTTTGGTGTTGGATTCAATTCAGATTTAAAGTTTATCAAGTTCCCTATCATTGTATACATAATACTTTTTGTTTACCTTGTCAGTTTATACAACGGTGGCTGTGCAATATACACATAGCCTGCTTCAATTAACGGTCTCATAAATCGATAGAAGAATGTTAATAACAATGTTCTAATATGCGCTCCATCCACATCGGCATCAGTCATAATGACGATTTTGTGATATCTTGCTTTCGCTAGATCAAAGTCGCCACTCGATTCCTGTACCAAATGCTGTGATCGTTTGACGAATTTCATTGTTATTCAAAATTCTATCTAATCGTGCTTTTTCAACATTTAATATCTTACCTCGTAATGGTAAAATCGCCTGCGTTCTAGAGTCACGACCAGATTTTGTAGACCCTCCGGCAGAGTCCCCTTCGACTAAGAAAATCTCACATTCTTCAGGACTTTTTACTAGAGCAATCGGCTAATTTACCTGGAAGACTTGCTACATCTAACGCTGATTTACGACGTGTTACTTCACGCGCTTTTTTCGCAGCAACACGTGCACGTGCCGCCATAATACCTTTTTCAACCACTGTACGATGCGACTTGTGGATTTTCATATAAAAAAATCGTTCAAAGTGCTCTGAGAATAATTTATCTACAACTTGACGCACTTCAGAATTACCTAATTTTGTCTTCGTTTGACCTTCGAGATTGAGGATCACCATGTTTGATAGATATAATTGCTGTCATACCTTCACGTGTATCTTCACCAGAAAGTCTATCTTTTTCTTCTTTCATAATCTTTGCTACTAAACCATAACTATTTAAGACACGCGTTAATGCACGTTTGAATCCGTCTTCATGCGTACCACCTTCGTACGTATGAATGTTATTTACGTAAGTTAAAAAGATTTGTGGCATATCCTGAGTTATATTGAATCGCAATTTCTACTTCAATATCATCTTTAGATTGATGAATATAAATTGGCTCATCATGAATAGGTTCTTTATTTTTCGTTCAATAACTCAACGTACGATTTAATACCGCCCTCATAGTGATAGGAGTCTTCTCTAACGTTTTTCTTCATCACGTTCATCTCTTAATGTGATTTGAATTCCTTTGTTTAAGAAAAGCAAGCTCTCTAATACGCTGCTGTAATGTTTTCATAGTTGTATACAGTTGTCTCTGTGAAGATTTCTCCATCTGCTTTTAAAACAGAATGACAGTACCTGTCTTATCAGTTGTGCCAACTTCTTTTAAGTCAAATTGAGTACACCTTTTTATATGCTTGATGATATATAGTCTCATTTCTGTGTACATATACTTCTAAGTCTCTGTGACAATGCGTTTACAACTGATGAACCAACACCATGTAAACCACCAGATACTTTGTATCCGCCACCGCCGAATTTACCACCAGCATGTAAAACAGTTAAAATAACTTCGACAGCTGGACGTCCCATTTTTCTTGAATATCAACTGGGATACCACGTCCGTTATCCGTTACTTTAATCCAGTTATCTTTTTCAATAACAACTTCAATTTTATTTGCATAACCAGCTAATGCTTCATCGATACTATTATCGACAATTTCCCACACTAAATGGTGCAAACCTCTCTCTGAAGTCGATCCTATATACATACCTGGTCTTTTACGTACTGCTTCTAAACCTTCTAATACTTGTATTTTGCCCAGCACCATAATTATCCGTGTTGTTTACATCTGACAATGCAGTCACCATCGCTTTCTGTTACTTTATAATTTCACCTTGATTAATACGATACAATTTAGCGTTATTCATGATTTCATGATCGATACCATCTACAGATGTCGTAGTGACAAATGTTTGTACTTTATGCTGAATCGTACTTAATAAATGCGTTTGACGCGAATCATCTAATTCACTGAGTACATCTGTCTAATAATAAGATGGGATATTCCCCAACTTCGATATTCATTAACTCAATTTCAGCTAATTTAATGGACAAAAGCCGTTGTACGTTGCTGTCCTTGAGAACCATATGTTTGAGCATCCATGCCATTCACATCAAAAACTTATATCATCTCGATGTGGTCCGAATAAGCTAATGCCTCGTTCTTTTTCTCTTTGCATATTATCGCTAAGAATAGACATAATTTCTTCAAGTCGTGCCGCTTCATTTGAGCATAATCAAATTTAAGACTAGGGTAAATAATTCAGCGACAACGCTTCTTTATCATTTGTGATACCAGCATGAATCGGTTTAGCTAACGACTCTAGCTCTTGAATAAAATGTGCACGTTTATCAGTTACTTTTCATTGCATATTCAGCAAACTGCTGATTTAATACTTCAACATTGTTAAGTCCTTTTTGGCCCTAATTGTAACTGCTTTAAGTAATTATTCTTTTGCTTTAAAATACGTTGGTATTGAGCTAAATCATTTAAGTAAACAGCAGAAATTTGGCCCAACTCCATATCTATAAAGCGTCGTCTTATTTGAGGAGAGCCTTTTACAATATTCAAATCTTCTGCGCAAATAGAACCACATTAAGGTGTCCAATATATTGAGTTAGACGACTTTTGCTCTAAGTGATTCACTTTTGACTTGTTTACCTTTTTAGTTATAAACATTGTTAATGGCATCGTGCCGTGTCTATAACTAAGCTCACCTTCTATTTTAGCATAATCAGCATTAAAAACGTATGAGTTCCTTATCATTACTCGTTCTATGACTTTTGCTAAAGCTAAGGTATAAATTGATTCAAAGTAAATTTGTCTTTCCTTGTGCATTTTCTCCAATGAGGATATTCACGTCAGGATGACATTTCAACGTAACCTCATCATAGTTACGATAATTTTCTAATTGGAGTGTATTTAACTTCATTGTTCACCTTGATGAATGATTAAGAAAGAACCAGCATCTTCAGGTAATTCTGGGATATCTATACGATCTTGATGTTCTAACTTTTTACCGCGACGTGTTTCACGCACTCCATTAATTAATACTTCAACGTCTTGCAAGAACCATTTTGCTTGACCACCAGATTCAATAATCCCTTCTGTTTTTAGAAATTGACCTAAATTAATGTCTCCTTCTACTACAACTTCTTGAACCAAAAATAATCACTCCATTTCTTTGTATGTCATTAATATATTATACCTTTTTGTCACAAATTTCATTTTAAAATAGAGGTAGAAACCGTTTTACATATAAATAATTAATTCTTATTTTTGGCAATACTGTCATTTTTCAATTTTTAACGCTATTTAACGGCGTTTAACTTTTTATATTCAACTTGTTATTGACTATTAAAATTTTTAAATTTAAAGGGCATATAACACACTTATTAAAAATTTGGATATATTGTCATAAATTTAATTGGCGTCTTTTTATTTGCTGTTTAAAAATGCTGTCAAATTTATTTTACATACGCATCTAGAATTATTTTTGTAAAATAAAGGATGACGTTTTAATTAATCACGTCATCCTTTATTTATATCTATTTTTAGTAAGTTCTGATTGGTAAAATTAATTGCGTTACCGAGTCGTCACCTTTTGGTTTTAGAATAAATGGTTTCATTGTACCGAAGAATTCAACTTCAACCTCATCATTATCGATTGCTTTTAAAGCATCCATCATATATTTAGAGTTGAATGAAATTTTCAGGCTACCACCTTCAACATCGTTTGCATCAACTTCTTCTTTTACAGTACCAATTTCTGGTGATGTAGAAGATAATTCAACAACGTCATCACCTGTACTTAATTTAATAACGTTATTACCACCTTCACGTGCTAATAAAGAGGCACGATCGATCGCATGATAAAACTCCCCATTGTCTATACTTAATTTAATTTCATAGTTTTCAGGAATAAACGTGTTGTATCAGGATAATGTCCTTCTAATAATCGAGAAATAAAGTTCACATTTCAACTTTAAATAAAACTTGGTTTGAAGCAAAGAAGATATCAATGTCTTCTTCATTGTCAGACATAATTTTATTTAATTCAGCTAAAAGCCTTACCTGGAATGATGACATTTTTGTTTTCAGAAACATCTTCTAACTGCAACTTTCTTACAGCCAAGCGGTGTGAATCAGTCGCTGTGCATATTAATTCATTTTTCTTGTATAAGCCAGTTCACACCAGTTAGTACTGGGCGTGTTTCTGAGGTGGACACTGCAAAATTCGTTTTGTGCAATCACGTTTTTAAGTACTTTTACCGACAATTGAATTGCGTCATCTCTAGAAACTTGAGGTAATAAAGGATATTGATGCGGATCTAAGCCACTCAAATTAAATTCAGAATGACCTGATGTAATTAATGTCTGGAATTGTTCATTTGTAGATAATTTTAACATCTTTACCAGGTAATTTTTATAATATCAACAAAGAATCGTCCAGGAAGTACTACTGAGCCTGTTTCTGAAATATTGACAATATCTTCGCCATCTACAGTTTTAGGAATAGTGATTTCTATTGAAATTTCAGAGTCTGAACCAGTTAATATAACTTCATGTTCTTTTCGCATCGATTTTGATACCAGTTAATATAGGTAATGTTGTTCTTGGTGAAATAGCTTTTAATGTGTCATTTAATTGTGTAATAAAATAATCTCTTTTTAATAGTGAATTCCATCATTAATTAAAACTCCTTCCAGTCGTTTATATATAATTATATAGGTTTTAAGTTCTTAGTAATAGTAGTAGGTGCTGTGGATTGGTGGATAAGTCTTAAAAACATAGATTTGGCGAAGTTATACACATGTTGATAACTTGTGTATGGTGTGTATGACTTTTAAAACATTATCCACAAAATGAGTTTTTCTCATCTTGCCCTACATTAGCATATAGAAATGTAAAAATGATTGTTATCATTAGTGCTGTTATATAACAGATTACATTTCCCAAAGTTTCCTACTTATACATTTCTTATTTCTTTTTCAAGATTCTCTACTTCTTGTTTAAAAAAATAGGATCTTCTTTTAAAATCTTTAGATATTTTTCATGAGCATGAATGACGGTCGTATGATCACGCCCACCAAATTCTTCACCAATTTTAGGTAATGAGAAATCTGTAAGCTCTCTAGACAAGTACATAGCTATTTGACGCGGATATGCAATTGACTTTTGTACGTTTTTGCACTGAAATCTTCAATTCTAACATTATAGTACTGGCCTACAATTTTTGAATATCTTGGATGGTAATCTTTTTAGATTTTGGTGCTTGAATGATATCTTTTAAAGCTTCAGCAGTTAATTCAGTTGTAATTGGTTTTTCCTAATAATTGTGAATATGCAAGTAAACGTGTTAATGCACCTTCTAATTCACGAGATATTAGATTGAATTTGATTTGCTATATAATTTAAAAGCTTCTGGTGGAATATCTAATTTTTCTTCTTCAATTTTCTTCTGCAAAATTGCCATTCGAGTTTCATAATCTGGTGGCGTAATATCAACAATTAGCCCCCATTCAAAGCGTGAACGTAATCGATCTTCTAATTGTGCAATTTCCTTTGGTGGTCGATCACTCGAAATAACTATTTGCTTGTTATTCTGATGCAATTCATTAAAAGTATAGAAAAATTCTTCTTGTGTTTGTACTTTTATTTTGTATGAACTGAATATCATCGATTAATAAGACGTCGATATTACGATATCTTTCTCTGAAAGCTTCACCTTCGTTATCACGAATTGATTTAATAAATTCATTTGTGAATTTTTCACTTGATGTGTAAAATCACTTTGGCATCTGGATTATTATCTAAAACATGATGACCAATGGCATGCATTAAATGGGTTTTTCCTAAACCAACACCTCCATAGATAAATAATGGATTGTACGCTTTGGCTGGTGCTTCGGCTACAGCTAAACTTGCTGCATGTGGAAAGCGGTTACCAGGTCCGATTACAAAAAGTGTCAAATGTGTTATGGGCATTGAATTGCTCTCTACCAAAGCACATGATTATCCTCAGTTGTTTCAGTAGAAGGTTTTGTTGTTTCTTTTGAGTAGCAGTTTCATTATTACTATAATTTGCTAATTCTTCAGTAGTAATAAAGTGAGGTTTAACTTCATAGCCTACAACATCAAATAAGATTGCTTGGATAATTTCAGCATATTGTTGATTTAACCAATTTGCATTAAAAAGGAATACTCGATAATACGATAGCTTCACCATCTTTTAATCGTGTAAAGCTCAGTATCTTTTAGGAAAGTTGAGTAACTTACAGCTGATAATTTTTCTTGAGCAATTTCAAGCACTTTTTCCCAAATTTCTTTTTCCGACATAAATTTACTCCATCTTTCTTAAATTTTTAAGTTATACACAAAAATAACAGCCGTGGATAACTTCTAAACACACCATGTTAATAATTATCCACAAGTTAATAACAATCGGTGGATAACTTTATCCTGCTTATTAGTTATGCACAGTATTTTTATGTAAATATCAATAAATAAATCCTTATAAAAATCATGAGTTGGACGACTTATCCACACAATTATACTTTTTTTCAGTTCTCTATATGTCAAATACCTGTGAATATGTTGCTAAAAATAGTATAACTTTGTGTGTAATTTCTAATTATCCACAATTCTGAAAACTATAAATGTGCATAAGTGGATAACTTTTCCTTCTATAGAATATCTGTTAGTGAGTGTATCAAAACAGCTTGGGAAATAATTTATAAAGTATGTATAAGAACTGTATAAGGTATTCAAACATTGTAAACACTCATGCTTCGGGACCAAACTCATGGTGATGTTATGAAATTTGATTGCTCGCATCGTGTATTTCTATCTTTAATCGATAAAAAGTAAAAATTGAGCAGTAGTATAAAATGAACTTGCGTTATAAAAAAGGATTTTGTTATATTGTAGTAGTTGCTTGAATTATGACTAGATAATCAATGAGCTAATACGAGAATTTTAATCTAAGAAACGCAAAATCTTATCTATTAAAGTGATCAGAGTCTGCATAATCTGGTATATTAGATAACTGTATAAAAGATGGAGGTGTTTTTGCATGGTAAAACGTACTTATCAACCAAATAAACGTAAACATAGTAAAGTTCATGGTTTCAGAAAACGCATGAGCACAAAAATGGCTGTAAAGTTTTAGCGCGCCGTCGTCGTAAAGGCCGTAAAGTTTTATCTGCATAAGATCACTGACTCATCAGTGTATGCTCGTTTAAATTAAGAATAAATAGAAATTTATGTTATAAGCTCAATAGAAGTTTAAATATAGCTTCAAATAAAAAACGATAAATAAGCGAGTGATGTTATTGGAAAAAGCTTACCGAATTAAAAAGAATGCAGATTTTCAGAGAATATATAAAAAGGTCATTCTGTAGCCAACAGACAATTTGTTGTATACACTTGTAATAATAAAGAAATAGACCATTTTCGCTTAGGTATTAGTGTTTCTAAAAACTAGGTAATGCAGTGTTAAGAAACAAGATTAAAAGAGCAATACGTGAAAATTTCAAAGTACATAAGTCGCATATATTGGCCAAAGATATTATTGTAATAGCAAGACAGCCAGCTAAAGATATGACGACTTTACAAATACAGAATAGTCTTGAGCACGTACTTAAAATTGCCAAAGTTTTTAATATTAAGTAAGGATAGGGTAGGGGAAGTAAAACATTAACCACTCAACACATCCCGAAGTCTTACCTCAGACAAACGTAAGACTTACCTCTGGGTTATAATAACTTATTTTAAAAATGTATTCACGTCGTTGAAGGAGGCGAGTAGCAATATGGATTTAGATACAATTACGAGTATTTCAACACCAATGGGTGAAGGGGCAATTGAATTGTTCGATTGTCTGGACCGCAAAGCCGTTGAAATTGCTGACAAATTATATAAAGGAAAAACATCTTTTAAATGATGTTCCATCACATACGATTAATTACGGTCATATTATCGATCCAGAGTCTAAAGAAGTGATTGAAGAAGTTATGGTGTCTGTGTTAAGAGCGCCAAAAACATTTACATGCGAAGATATTATAGAAATTAATTGTCATGGTGGTATTTTAACGATTAATAGAGTGCTGGAACTTACTATGACATATGGCGCTAGAATGGCTGAGCCAGGTGAATTTACAAAACGTGCCTTTTTAAATGGTCGTATTGATTTATCTCAAGCTGAAGCAGTTATGGACTTTATTCGCTCGAAGACAGATAGAGCTTCTAAAGTTGCGATGAATCAAATTGAAGGTCGTCTAAGTGACTTAATCAAAAAAACAACGTCAATCTATATTAGAGATACTCGCTCAAGTGGAAGTGAATATTGATTATCCTGAATACGATGATGTTGAAGATGCGACTACTGAATTTCTTTTTAGAGCAGTCTAAAGAAATCAAACAGGAAATTAATCGTTTTATTAGATACCGGTGCGCAGGGGTAAAATTATGCGTGAAGGTTTATCTACAGTTATTGTTGGTAAACCAAACGTAGGTAAATCATCGATGTTAAATAATTTAATACAAGATAATAAAGCGATTGTAACTGAGGTAGCAGGTACGACTAGAGATGTCTTAGAAGAGTACGTCAATGTTCGTGGCGTGCCATTAAGATTAGTTGATACTGCTGGTATACGTGAGACAGAAGATATAGTAGAGAAGATTGGTGTTGAACGCTCTAGAAAGGCTCTTAGCCAAGCAGACTTAATTTTATTTGTATTAAACAATAACGAAGCATTGACTCAAGAAGATTACACATTATATGAAGTGGTTAAAAATGAAGATGTAATCGTAATTGTTAATAAAATGGATTTAGAGCAAAACATAGATATTAATGAAGTTAAAGATATGATAGGTGATACGCCATTAATTCAAACTTCAATGTTAAAACAAGAAGGTATTGATGAATTAGAAATACAAATTCGAGATTTGTTCTTTGGTGGAGAAGTACAAAATCAAGATATGACTTATGTTTCTAATTCAAGACATATTTCATTATTAAAACAAGCAAGACAAACGATACAAGATGCGATTGATGCAGCAGAATCTGGTGTGCCTATGGATATGGTACAAATTGATTTAACTAGAACTTGGGAAATATTAGGAGAAATTATTGGTGAGACTGCAAGTGATGAACTCATCGATCAGGTTATTCAGTCAATTCTGCTTAGGTAAATAGTAATTGAAATAGACGGAATACCGTCTTAAGAAGAGCTAGTAAGATATCAAATAAGGAGGTTTATATTGTGGTTCAAGAATATGATGTAATCGTTATAGGTGCAGGGACATGCAGGTGTAGAAGCAGGTTTAGCATCTGCAAGACGTGGTGCTAAAACATTAATAGCTAACAATAAATTTAGATAATATTGCATTTTATGCCATGTAACCCATCTGTGGTGGACCAGCTAAAGGCATCGTTGTTCGTGAAATTGATGCTTTAGGTGGACAAATGGCAAAAACAATCGATAAAACACACATTCAAATGAGAATGTTAAATACAGGTAAAGGACCTGCTGTAAGAGCACTAAGAGCGCAAGCAGATAAAGTACTTTATCAACAAGAATGAAACGCGTGATTGAAGATGAAGAAAATTTGCATATAATGCAAGGTATGGTAGAACGAACTTATTATAGAAGATAATGAAGTTAAAGGTGTACGTACAAATATTGGTACAGAGTATTTATCTAAAGCAGTAATTATTACAACGGGAACATTTTTACGTGGTGAAATCATTTTTAGGTAATATGAAGTATTCAAGTGGACCAAATCACCAATTACCATCAATCACATTATCAGACAATTTAAGAGAACTTGGCTTTGATATTGTTCGTTTTAAAAACAGGTACACCACCGCGTGTAAATTCAAAAACAATTGACTATTCGAAGACTGAAATACAACCAGGTGACGATGTAGGTCGTGCATTCAGCTTTGAAACAACAGAATATATATTAGATCAATTGCCATGTTGGCTAACGTATACTAATGCTGAAACACACAAAGTTATCGATGATAATTTACATCTATCTGCAATGTATTCAGGGATGATTAAAGGAACCGGGCCACGTTATTGCCTTCAATTGAAGATAAATTTGTTCGATTTAATGATAAGCCGCGACATCAACTTTTCTTAGAGCCTGAAGGTCGTAATACAAATGAAGTATATGTGCAAGGATTATCTACAAGTCTTCCTGAACATGTGCAACGTCAAATGTTAGAGACGATACCAGGTCTTGAAAAAGCAGATATGATGCGTGCCGGCTACGCAATTGAATATGATGCGATCGTGCCAACGCAGTTATGGCCTACACTTGAAAACGAAAAATGATTAAAAACTTATATACTGCAGGTCAAATTAATGGTACATCTGGTTATGAAGAAGCAGCAGGACAAGGATTGATGGCAGGTATTAACGCTGCAGGTAAAGTGTTTAAACACAGGCGAAAAAGATATTCAGTCGTTCAGATGCATATATTGGTGTCTTAATCGATGATCTTGTAACTAAAGGTACTAATGAACCTTATCGTTTACTAACATCACGTGCAGAATATCGTTTGTTACTACGTCATGATAATGCTGATTTGAGATTGACGGATATGGGATATGAACTTGGTATGATTTCTGAAGAACGATATGCACGTTTTAATGAAAAACGTCAGCAAATTGATGCGGAAATTAAGCGTTTATCAGATATTCGTATTAAACCAAACGAACATACGCAAGCGATTATCGAACAACATGGTGGTTCTCGCTTAAAAGATGGTATTTTAGCTATCGATTTATTACGCAGACCTGAAAATGACTTACGATATAATTTTAGAAATTTTAGAAGAAGAACATCAATTGAATGCAGATGTTGAAGAACAAGTAGAAATACAAACAAAAATATGAAGGTTATATCAATAAATCACTACAACAAGTTGAGAAAAGTTAAAGCGTATGGAAGAGAAGAAAATTCCGAAGACTTAGATTATAGTAAGATTGATAGTTTGGCGACTGAAGCGCGAGAAAAATTTATCAGAAGTAAAAACCTTTAAATATTGCACAAGCTTCTAGAATATCAGGGTAAATCCAGCAGACATATCTATATTATTGATTTACTTAGAACAAGGTAAACTCAAAGGGTGAGTGACTAATGACTGTAGAATGGTTAGTAGAACAATTAAAAGAACATAATATTCAATTAACTGAGACTCAAAAACAACAGTTTTCAAACATATTATCGTTTACTTGTTGAATGGAATGAAAAGATGAATTTGACAAGTATTACAGATGAACACGATGTATATTTGAAACATTTTTATGATTCCATTGCACCTAGTTTTTATTTTTGATTTTAATCAGCCTATAAGTATATGTGATGTAGGCGCTGGAGCTGGTTTTCCAAGTATTCCGTTAAAAATAATGTTTCCGCAGTTAAAAGTGACGATTGTTGATTCATTAAATAAGCGTATTCAATTTTTAAACCATTTAGCGTCAGAATTACAATTACAGGATGTCAGCTTTATACACGATAGAGCAGAAACATTTTGGTAAAGGGGTGTCTACAGGGGAGTCTTATGATGTTGTTACTGCAAGAGCAGTAGCTAGATTATCCGTGTTAAGTGAATTGTGTTTACCGCTAGTTAAAAAAGGTGGACAGTTTGTTGCATTAAAATCTTCAAAAGGTGAAGAAGAATTAGAAGAAGCAAAATTTGCAATTAGTGTGTTGGGTGGTAATGTTACAGAAACACATACTTTGAATTGCCAGAAGATGCTGGAGAGCGCCAGATGTTCATTATTGATAAAAAAAGACAGACGCCGAAAAAGTATCCAAGAAAACCAGGGACGCCTAATAAGACTCCTTTACTTGAAAAATAATGCATAATCCTTTACAACTAACATAAAAAGGAGCGAATGGATAATGAAAAAACCTTTTTCAAAAATTATTTGGTTTGAAAAACAAAGATGACATCATTGGACATATTGAAGAAGACGCAATAGTAATGTTGAATCCATTCAAATTGAAACGTATCGTTCCCAACCGTTATCAACCAAGACAGGTGTTTGAACCAAATAAAATTAAAAGAACTTGCTGAATCAATACATGAACATGGTTTACTACAACCTATTGTTGTAAGACCGATTGAAGAAGATATGTTTTGAAATTATTGCTGGAGAGCGCCGATTTGAGAGCAATACAATCACTAAATTTACACTCAAGCAGACGTTATTATTCGTGATATGGATGATGAAGAGACGGCTGTTGTTGCATTAATTGAGAATATTCAAAGAGAAAATTTGTCTGTTGTTGAAGAAGCGGAAGCCTATAAGAAATTATTGAAATTGGTGATACAACGCAGTGAATTGGCAAAAAGTTTAGGGTAAAAGTCAAAGCTTTATTGCAAATAAGTTGCGTTTATTGAAGTTGGCGCCGAAAGTACTACTTCGCTTAAGAGAAGGTAAAATTACTGAACGCCATGCGAGAGCGGTATTATCATTGTCTGATAGTGAACAAGAAGCGTTGATTGAGCAAGTCATTGCACAAAAACTAAATGTGAAACAGACTGAAGATAGAGTACGCCAAAAACAGGGGGCCCTGAAAAAAGTCAAAGCACAAAAACCTTCGCTTTGCACAAGATGTCACTCAAGCACGAGATGAGGTAGGCAAAAAGTATCCAAGCGATTCAACAAACAGGACTACATGTTGAGCATAAAGACAAAGATCATGAAGATTATTATGAAATAAAAATTCGAATATATAAACGTTAGTAGTAGGATGTCGTATACATGATGACTAACACATAAAAGACAAAGCCAAGATCATAACAGCTTTGTCTTTTTGTTTTACGTGAAACATAAAAATTTATATTTATATGTCGATCAGGCTGGTACATAAATCAATGTTCTATGCTCTACGAAGTTATATTGGCAGAAGTTGACTGAACGAAAATGCGCTTGTAACAAAAGCTTTCAATTCTAGTCAATCCTTGCTGGGTGGGACGACGAAATAAATTTTGCAGAAAATATCATTTCTGTCCCACTCCCTAATTTGAGCTGGATATACTTTCATTTGAACCCTTTATTGCTAGTTTATGAAAGCATCATGAAAGCTTTTATGAACATCGCTTGAGTTGCCTTTACAGTAGAAAAATTTAAGTTTTACACTTTGTGTGAATGATACGTTTTGTATTGAATTAATTATAGAAAGGTACGTTGAAGATGTTTTTCAATTGGAAGTGCAATTCTTCATTTTGTCATTGGTGGTATCGCTGTTGCATTAGCTTCAATTATTGCTGATAAGGTAGGTGGTAAGTTAGGAGGTATTATAGCTACTATGCCGGCAGTCTTTCTTGCGGCTATTATCGCATTAGCTTTAGATCATCGTGGTACGCAATTAGTGGAGATGTCGATGAATCTTAGTACTGGAGCAATTGTCGGTATTCTGTCTTGTATATTAACTGTATTTTTGACATCTCTCTACATTAAGCATAAAGGTTATCGGAAAGGCGCAATATTCACGGTTGTTTGTTGGTTTGTTATTTCCTCGCAATATTCAGTATTAGACATTTATAGTTTGGAAAAATGCGTGATAATTAGTTGTATTCAGTTATTAAGTAATAAATTATTGGAGGCAGAACATCATGAAATTAACATTAATGAAATTTTTGTGGGGGATTTGCAGTATTATTAAGTTATATTGTATCTGTAACACTACCTTGGAAAGAATTTGGCGGTATATTTGCAACGTTTCCGGCAGTATTTTTAGTGTCTATGTTTTATTACAGGTATGCAATATGGTGATAAAGTCGCTGTGCATGTAAGTCGTGGCGCAGTGTTTGGTATGACAGGGGTATTAGTTTGTATTTTAGTTACATGGATGATGTTACATATGACGCACATGTGGTTGATTAGCATTGTTGTTGGTTTCCTAAGCTGGTTCATCAGTGCAGTATGTATTTTTTGAGCAGTAGAATTTATAGCACAAAAAGATTAGAAAAGCATAGTTGGAAAGCTGGAAAATCGAATAGTAAATAGTGTTAACGTAGTATCACTGTTAGGATTTATTTTTGCATGTATTAATTACTATTGAAAGATTTTTAGAAAAATTACAAGTGTCAAGATATTCCGAGTACGTCTTGAGGGAAGTCTTAACTTATGGACATATGTGATGCTTATTTTCATGACATTAGCTGCAATTTTAATGGGACCTTTAGTTGTTTATTGAATTGGACTTGAGGTGTAACGGTGGCAAATCATTTTGGGAATAGGTTTTTTATGCATCTATGAAAATAGAAGATTTAAAAAGTGCATAAAAATGGACAACTACGATCGAATTGTTGCTTTTATGAATGGAAAAAGATCCTAGTGAAGTACAAACGACTAAAAGCTAGAAATACGATGACAAATGCGCTTTCTATTATATCAGTAATTGGTATACTCAGCCTCATAATTTTCCTTAGTGTATTTGGCAAATAAGTTTTTATAAATCATCATCGTATTGTCTCATATTATCCAAAAATAGCATATACCAACAAGATTTAGAACCTTGTTGGTAATCAAAAGCGATTCATTTATAATGAGTCGTTTTATTTTGTAAGATTAAACAGTTTGTACGTTAACTGCTTGGTCTCCACGTTGACCTTCAGTGATTTCGAAAGTAACTTTTTGACCTTCTTCTAAAGTTTTGTAGCCATCGCTAGCGATACCTGAGAAATGTACGAATACGTCTCGCCATTTTCTTGTTCGATGAAACCAAAACCTTTTTCTGCGTTAAACCATTTTACTGTACCGTTATTCATATAGAAAACCTCCATGTGCTTTTTGCACTTAATATTTGTAACAAATTCATAACTAAAAAGAGGATATTCTAAACAAATACACTACAATTTAATTCACGAGCTTTTTATTACGTAAGACCAACTATACGCTCATATTGGCATAATGTACAGTGTTTTTTTGAAAAATAAATTAAAAAGATTTTAAAAAAACCTTAGAAACGTTGATTTAAAGGGGTTTATAAAAAAATAAAAATTGTAGTCTTTTATGGTGTTTGCTAGTTTTTCAAAGTGACATAACGTTTAAACATGACGATTTTATAAGCAATTCATAAAAACAAGCAGCGATAAATGCTACTTGTTGATATTAAAATCTGACTTGAAAGGTCATAGCAATGTTATATGCCGATGGAATGTGCTTATTTACCTTTTTCTTCACGGCTTTTTAAATAATAAGCGCCACCTAATAAAACCAGCTGGAATACCTATAATTGGTGTTGTAACTACGCTTAAGATCAATAACAATCATTGCTAAAGCAATGACGTTATACCAAGTTACAGTCAAATTTTTCAAATCCTCATATGATTGTTTTTACTAATTCTCTAAATTTCATGATTCAATCTCTCCTTTTCTATATAGCTTTTAGATTGTCAAATTAAGCTGGACAGTTTATCATCTTCGATGAAACTCTTAAATACTTCCAATGGTGTTCTATAACCTAAAGATTTTTCTAGGATGATGATTGATTTTTGAGCAACACTGATGATACTGATCATCCGTTACTAAATTGAAATCTAGTTCTTTATCTAATCCACTGCGTCTAAGTATTCCGTTAGAATGTTCATTTAAACCTCGCTGTGATGGCGTGCCTGGATCAGCAAAAATATAGATATATCATGTGACAGTTACATAATGTTTTTCCAGTTTGAGAACACCTTACCACAATCAAAAAGTAATTGATTTAAATATATGAGAAGATAAAATGGAAAGGTGCAAGCAGTATTAAGAATTTAGGTAGCAAGAAAACAAGAAGTGGTACATACTGATGCTAACCTAAAAAGAATTGGAGATTAAAATGATTATTAACCTTGAAACACAACTAAATACATTTTGATTTAGAACATGAAATTCCCTATTTTCAATCACCTGAGAAAAAATAGGATACGCTTGAGATATTGATGTTCTCAATAAAAAGCAAATTTCTAATATTATTAATGTTATATTTAATAACCAATCAAAGACAGAAATGTACATTTTGTCTGAATACTTATATCCTGTTAAATTTAGAGAAAAACAAGAATTGGTCGTTTTTAATATTACTAACTGGTACGAAGAAATCCATTCTACCGATGAGAAGTATGTTATTGCAACTATTAAAAATATAAAAACAAAGACTTAATTGATTATTCTTTATATATTAAAAAGGTTTAGTGGAGCCATTTGTTGTATTCTATAATCAAGAAAAATATATTCTACATTAGCAATGCTGTTATAGATATCATCAGTGTATCCAAAGATACTCTTGATTATATAAAGTCAGAATTCAATGATCACTGCATGCTTCGCCATACTGATTTTATAGACAGAGAAAAGCCGTAGTTTCGAAGAGACCAACGGCTTTTTATATAGCTTTAGATTGTCAAATTAAGCTGGACAAGTTTATCATCTTCTATGAAACTCATAAATACTTTCCAATGGTGTTCTATAACCTAAAGATTTTCTAGGACGATGATTGATTTTTGAGCAACACTGATGATATGATAGTCTGTTACTAAATTGAAATCTAGTTCTTTATCTAATCCACCGTCTAAGTATTCCGTTAGAATGTTCATTTAAACCTCGCTGTGATGGCGTGCCTGGATTAGCAAAAATATAGATATATCGTGACAGTTACATAATGTTTTCCAGTTTGAGAACTCCTTACCACAATCAAAAGTAATTGATTTAAATATATGAGAAGGTAAAGATGAAAACATTGAGTGTAGAGCGTTTTTCTATATCAGTTGCCTTACGACCTAAGGGTCGTAAGGTGATAATCATCTTGGATACTCTTTTCTACCAAAGTAATGATTGCACTACCATGACGACGACCAACAATAGTATCTCCTTCAAGATGTCCAAACTCCTTATGTTTTTCTTTGGTAGGAAAATACATATTGAGTTTAGCACATAAAAGCTTTATTTATTTACCTTTTTCTTCACGGCTTTTTAAATAATAAGCACCACCTAATAAACCAGCTGGAATACCTATAATTGGTGTTGTAACTACGCTTAAGACAATAACAATCATTGTTAAAGCAATGACGTTATACCAAGTTACAGTCAAATTTTTCAAATCCTCATAGATTGTTTTACTAATTCTCTAAATTTCATGATTCAATCTCTCCTTTTTATAAATCAGTTAATAGTTATACTGCATTGCTTTAAAATCAAAAATCTCAATGAAGCATCTTTTTAATCGTAAGTGTTAAAATGGTTTTCTTAATCAATTTGTTTGAATGTACAAAAAGCAATTAAAGCAAAAAGTAATGTAAATGAGGGTGTATACAACAATTACTACAATAACCGGCATGAAGGAAATAGTACCCATCAATTTCATAAATGCTATGGCGGCGAATACTGCATGTAATATAGCAATCAATAATGGTAAACCGAAGTTGAAAGTAATTTTTAATAATAATCCCTTAAGCATATCTGTATGCGTAAAGCCTATGCGTTTTAATATTCTGAAGTTACTTAGTTCATCCTCAGTTTCATCCATTTGTTTAATATAAATAATACATCCAGCTGCTACTAAAAATGCTAATCCTAAAAATGATGTAACAAATATTAGAATACCGTTAGTAGCATCGACCTCTTTTTCATTTCATCATACGTGATGACTTTGTCTCCAAAACTGTTTTGCAATTGTTTGAGCTTTTTCCCTTTTGTGATGTTTGTTTAATATCATATCCATAAAAAGTATGAACGTTATTTTGTGTTTTTCAACTGCTGATACTTTTCAGGACTTACTGATGACAGGTGAGTTGAAGCTTTAGATTTAAAGGATAAACCTTGTCTTTGTCTTCTTGTGTAACACGGAAAGTCTCATTCTTTGTACCTTTTACTACTAAATCTTTGTTTAAATGAATATTAATCACGTTAGGCAGCGATTTTGTATTTGTAATGATGGCATTGTTGCCTGTTAACTTAGTTTTGCACTTAAAATAGAATTCATGCGACCTGAATCACTACCATTTTCCAAAGTAATAACCTCGATCTTTTAACATTATCTACAGTAATAGTTTCGTAAGCATTTTTAGAAAATGTAATTTGTTGTTGGCTTAGTTTAGTTTCAAAATTGTTTAGCATCTTGAGTAGCGACCACGTTAAATTCATTTGGTGCCATAGATGTAAGGGGTTTGATCATGTATTTGATTTAGATAATGCCGCAAAAACACATACAGTTACTGTAACTGCAGAAATAATTGCAATGATAGTTAAAGACATCGCATTTTTCTTCATTCTGTACATAATAGACGATGTGAATACAACATCGGTAATAGATACGCGTCCATTTTTGATTTTTCAATGTTTTAAAAATAAGTGACACGGAACTCTGAAGAATAAATCAGGCGCCTACAACCGTTAAAAAAATAAAATGATAAACGGTGATGTCATAGCCATAGTTAGTGCTTTGAACGTACCAAACATTTCTGTCGCCATATAATAGCCTAGTGCAATCATAGCAATACCTAATACGCCTGAAATAACCTCTGCAGTCGTTACTTTAGCAGTTGTGGCATCAGTTTTAATTGAATCTTTCATCATTGATAAGATACTACGTCTTTTTAGAAATAAAGCACTTTGAAATAAAAATCAGTACATACGCAATAATTAGCATGAAAATAGTTAAAACAAGGGCCATAGGTTCGAAATGTATCGATAAGTTAATCGATAACGACATCAATTTAGATACTATGGAAAGCAATAATTGTGCACCTGCAATGCCACATAATACACCGACAACACCTGTGATTAAAAATACAATCATTTGTTCAAGTGCTAACATTTTTCAAAATGTTTTGTCGTGTTAAACCAATCAACTGAAATAGCGCAAATTCACGTGTACGGCGTTTCACGAATAAATGATTGGCATACATTAAAAAAAGATGACAATAATGATAAATAAAAATATTGATCAGACTAAAGCACCTTTCTTAATGATGGCCATCGAGTCGTCATTATTTACACCTTTTTAGTAAACTGTAAGGTTGTAAAACTGAAATATAAGACGATGCTAAAAATAATGAAAATAAATACATTGCATAATGTTTTAAGTTTTGTCGTAAGTTTTTGAAAACGATATGGTTAAATGTCATTTGAGACACCACCTAATACTGATTGAAGATGTACAATGTCTTCATAAAAAGGCCTGTTTAGAACGTCCTTCCTGATAAAAGTTGTGTGAATTTGGCCATCTTTTTAGCATGATGACACGTTCTGCAAAAACTTGCTGCAACTTGATCGTATGTAACCATGACAATAGTTGTATCAAAACGATTTATTCATTTTCTTCCAAAACGTTGTACAAGTCATTTGCACTTTTCGAGTCGAGTGCGCCTGTTGGCTCATCTGCAACATATGATTTGTGGTTTGTGAACAAATGCTCTCGCTGCTGCAGTTCTTTGTTGTTGACCACCAGATAATTCGCTAGGGTATTTATTTCCTAGGGTCATAAATACCTAATGCTGTCGTGATCGCTTTGTAATTTTCTTCCATTGTTGCCTTCGACATTTTTGAACAGATAAAGGTAACATAATGTTTTCTTTAACAGTTAATGTCGGCAGAATACTGTAATCTTGGAAGATGAAACCTAATGATTCTTTACGGAATTTGCAAGTGCTTTTTGATTAAGTTTATTAAGCTCTTGTCCGTTAGCAATCACGCTACCGCTAGAAATTTGGTCAATTGAACTTAGTACATTTAATAAGGTTGTCTTACCTGATCCAGAAGGCCCCATAATCGCAACGAATTCGCCTTTTTGTATGTCAAAGTTAATATCTTTAAGTGCTTGAAATGTGCTCTTTTTACCGTATGTTTTTGAAACATGTTGCACTGATAATATTGTCATAGTCTCACTCCTTTTGTATTTAATTTCATTTTAAATAATGTTTGGAGTAGTAGCCTTTATCTAAACTTACAATTCAATGTTTGAACCTTACAGAGTTGAAAGCTATCGCTACTTAGTAGATTTTTGAGTGAGGATACAGATTCATCGTACATATTAGACAAAAAGCAATGGTGCTTTCAAGTGATGATGTTTGTGTAAATTGAGAAAAAGGGGAATTTAATTATTGTATAATAAATTTTTTTGTAAAAATTAAAAGAGGGCTTTATTTGAAAGGAATTTGATTGTTATGGAAAAAGGAAATCAAGGTATTAAATGGTCTAGTTTAATAATGGGTGTATTATTATTAATGTTGGCAGTCGTTATTTTTACATTTCCAATTGAAAATTTTTATGCTATTACCTGGTTGATTGGACTGTTTGTATAATTAACGGTGTGATTCAAATCATTTACCGTAGAAAAAGCAAAAAAGCTTTAGTAGGTGGTAACCAAAAATTGGATTCTGTTTATAGGGGATTGTAGATATTCTCTTTGGTCTTATTGTCATTTTTAATGTTGGCGCTAGCTCGGCATTTTTATCTCACATGTTTGCATTCTGGTTCATTTTTAGTTCTATTGCAGGATTATTTACGTTTACAGGGTAGTGGTAGCTTAAAACTAATTTCAGTGATTTTTAATTTATTAGGTATTGTTTTTCGGTGTCATTTTATTATTTAATCCATTAATGGGTATCGTCTTTATTTCGACGATGATTGCTATTGCATTTGTATTCGTGAGGTGTCATTTATGTTGTAGATGCACTTGCTTAAAGTAAAATGAAGCAGTTCAAAAAGAAGGGTGTGACATGAAGTTTGTGTCATATCCTTTTTTTGTTGTGTTTATGAAGACATAAAAAAGGGCGCTACCTACAATAAGTAAGATACGCCCATATTTTTATATTTTTACTATTATTGTTTTTCAATACGATTAATAGTTACATTTAGTCCAAAAATATTTTTCTAAAAATGTTTATAGTTATCTTTAGTGACATCAAATTTTTCTGAGCTACCATTCCTTGTTAAAGTTAAATGATTTTCAGACATTGTAGCACGGCCAAATGATTGTGGCATTGTAATTAATAAATGCTGTACAAATATTGAATCTGGATGCGTTTGATTATATTCGATGTTGCTATTAAAATCTTCTATTTGTTTAGGTTTGAATTCAGCTTCATATTTTGTATGCCAATGATCGTTTTCGAATTTTTGAACATAGAAAAATATCCTTGTCTTCGTTGTTAAAAATAGCGCGGAATGTACCACTGATATCAGTAATTGGTTGTGTATGCTCAGATGAAGTAATAGGAATGGCATGTAGAGTGTAAGTCTCCAGCCAACATCAGTTACATAGAATACATCATTTATAGAAACAACAAGTGAAGCATGTGAACCGTTCAGACTACGACCGCCACCGGGTGTGTGAATAGTAGCTGACATTAATTCAGGATTAAATCCTTTTTGTTTGTAAATAGGCTTTTTGAAAAATGTATTTAACTCATAACAAAAACCACCACGTTTATCATGAACAATTTTATTAAAAAGTGCATCGATATTTATAGATATCGGCTTACTATTTTGAACATCAATATTTTTCAAAAAGGTACAGTTAACATAAAACGTGTTGCATAATAATTTAATGCTTCAATACTCGGTCGATTATAACGAGATGAATCTAATTTTGTAAATAATTCTCTAACTTCGCAATATTCATAAGCATAGCGCCTCCTGTATTAAAGATTATAATTAAATTTTAAACAGAAATACTGAAATTTTAAATTGAAAGCATTGAATTTTGGATAAATACATTTTAAATAGAAAAATACGCTCTCAAAATGAAGTCATCTCTAAAAAGAAACGATTTAAAGATGACTACTGAGAGCGTAGCATAATGGAAGAAGTGGCAGGGTGTCTAAAAATGCAACAATACAAAGGTAGTTGCAAGACAAGTTACTTTTATTTAGACCATTTGTGTTCTATGCGACCAAACTTCCAAATTAAACTTGAAATAAGCCAAGTAATTAAAAATAATGCAACTAAAATATAGCCTAAATAATCAAATTCGATCGAACCAATGAATGCCCAAAACGCACCATGTAAATCTAGCTTATCAGCAAGAATTTGTAGCAATTCAATCATCCCAATCACTAATGCTGCCATGACTGATATCGCAGTAATCGTTATATTGTAATAGATTTTTGCGAATAGGATTGAAGAATGCCCAATTATAGGCATACTTCATTACAACACCATCTAATGTATCCAATAAACTCATACCTGATGCGAATAAAAATTGGTAAAGATAAGATTCCGATAAATGAAATGGCTTGCTGTGATGCGCCTGAAGAAAGAGCGAGTAACGCAATTTCACTAGCTGTATCAAAACCAAGTCCAAATAAAAAGCCAAGTGGCAATACGTACCAACTACGCGTGATTAACTTGAAATAAGGTCCTACAAATCGAGAAACAAATCCTCTAGATTCAAGTAATACATCGACTTCAGCTTCTTCAATGTGTTCACGACGTAATTTAGCGAACAAGTTAATTAAAGAGATTAAAAATAATTAGATTCAACACACCGATAAGCACTAAAAAGAAACCTGAAACTAGTGTACCAATCGTTCCACCAATATCTTGGAAATGTGGTAATTCATCTTTAGCCCATTTTACAGACACCCCCTAAAAACAGCCATTAAAAATACAACAGATGAATGTCCAATTGAAAAGTGAAACCAACACCAGATGGATCTTTTGCGTTGCTGTACATAATTTGCGAACCGTATTATCTATTGCAGCAATGCGATCCGCATCAAATGCATGACGTAAACCTAATGTATATGCAAGAATCCCCATACCAAATAAGATATGATGGTCTTTTCCAGCAATCCATAAAAACTAAACCCAATAACGTGTAACAAAATGACAATAGCTATGTATGGTAACCAGCTTAAGCGCTCATTTTTAAAAACAGTCAAAAATATATCCTTCTTTCATAACATGATATTTAATCATACTGTATGTTCAATGGGCACTCTAGTAATAAGTGTTCATATAACAAAGAAATGTTATGCCAAATTATTTGTTATATAAAAATATACATGTAACCGCAAAAGATTTTTGCGATATATATATAATTTGATAAATTAATCAACAACAATGTAAGATGTCACTTTGCTTTAACTTGGCATCCTTTTATGATTTTTCAAATTCAAAAATGAGCAAATGAATCTCTTTACCAGTTTTTAATATTTCAATACCATGCATGGAACCTAAGCACCCATGTGTGATGCTGGAATGGATATTGAGACTAGCAACCTGATTGTAATAGTTAGATAGTTCTTGAATTAAAATTTGAGGTCCATAAATGTCAAAGTGTCCAGGCACAGACCAAATAAATTCTGTTGTAACCAGTGAACGTACTAATTCAATATCTAATGCTGCTGTAGCAACTATAAAATCTATCATTTGTTGACGTTTAGGCGCATGATTGCATGACACATCTCCTGTTAACTTAAAAGGTAATGATGACTGAACTTCCGTTTTAAAATGTAGTTGGTGCTGAAATAAAGCTTGTTCCAATATTGATATAGCTTTAGGACCAACGCCATGCATCTCCATTAGAGATGACTTCGTATATTGTGATACTGCTTCTAATGTGTATATACCTTGTGAATTTAGCGCGTGTTGCAGGCTTTCCAATTTTAGGTAAAGTCATTTGTATCCATCCTTTATAGTTTGTATAGTAGTCTTTCTGGCAATATACCCTGATTTGTACAGAATTATTTATAAAATTAATATTGTTTAGTGGTTGGTGAATAAATGTGGAAATATAAACAAAATGATATCTTTATCGAAAATATTATTAGTAAAATCGTTATATTAGCATAACCAAGTGAGCGTAACATGTTAAAAAATTTGGGAGAGTAAGGAGGTATGTAAGTGAATACAGAATATAAAAAGGTATATTTTTAGCACTTAGTGCATACATTCTGTAGGGGCATACTACCTATATATTGGCAGTTCGTTGATGCAATAGGCGCATTTGAAATTTTAGCCTTTCGTATTATATTTTCAGCAATATTCATGATTTTTCATACTCGCGGTTGGACAAAAAAACAACGCAATGCATTTCAACGAGATATGAATCAATTGTTAGGCAAGCCCATTCAGCTATTAGCAATTGTTGTAGCAGGCTATGTCATTACATTAAATTGGGGTACATTTATTTGGGCTGTAACGAACGGTCACGTCCTACAAAACAAGTTTAGGTTATTATATAAATCCACTTGTTAGCATTTTGCTCGCACTTATCTTTTTAAAAGAAAGATTCAATAAATTTGAATGGCTAGCCATTTTATTCGCATTCATCGGTGTATTATATATGACGCTCAAGATTGGAGAATTCCCAATCGTTTCTATTATATTAGCGTTATCCTTTGGTACATACGGATTATTGAAAAAGTAGTACATATTGATGCCATCAGCAGTATTACGATTGAATGTATTGTTACCGCACCTGCTGGACTAATATACGTTATTTATTTATGGCAGCAACATCAGATGTCATTTGGATTGAACATGTCATCATTTTGGTTGTTATTTTCTGGTGCTATTACGGCAATACCACTAATCCTATTCTCAGCCGGGGCAAAACGTATTCCACTTTCGTTAATAGGATTTATTCAATACGTTGGACCAACAATAATGTTTGTACTCGGCATATTTGTTTTCAAAGAGCCTTTTAGTATAGATCAATTAATTACGTTTATATTTATTTGGACAGGTATTGTGTTATATAGTCTTTTCCTCAATACATTAAATTGAAGAAACATCCGGTCGCAAAAACCCTATAAAAATACGAGGAAAGATAATTATACGTGTTTTCAATATCCCTTTTGTGTCATGATAAGGTGAGACTGAGGTATGTGTGCAGTAACAGTGACAGACGTATAAATTTGAAACATTAAATATGAAAATAAGGCACTTTCGTTGAATTCGCAATTAAAAATGAATTTAAACGAAGGTGTTTTTATTTCATGATTTATGATAGCATACGTAATGTCTGATCAATGAAACGGAATAGTATAGAAATGTATTTTATGTGATGTTACGTAATGACTTAAATCTTTATACAAATTTTCAGTGAAGCACGCAATGATTTAAAGGATAAACGGGGAGTCTTGATTTAGCAAAGGTTGATTTTAAATACAAATTAAAAAGCGCCCAAATCAATGAGATTCGAGCGCTAATTTAAATATTTTAAAATATACCAATTACTTTCATCCAAAAGCTGATCTCAAACCAATCCAGATAATAAAGTAGACGAAACCTAATATTAAGTTCATTGTCCACCAACGTTTTTGAGTCACGTAACCTGAAGAGAATAGAATCGGCGCTGGACCACTACTATAGTGTGTTGTTGAAGCTAATAGGTTACCGAAGAAACCTAACATTAATGCACTGAATAATGGTGGTGCACCGGCTGCGATGGCAACGCCTAGTAATGCTGCATACATCGCACTGATATGTGCATGTAGAACTTGCAAATAAGTAATGTGAATAGAAGTAGAACAATATTAAAATGACCAGTACTATAGGCCAGCTTAAGCTCATCAAGACTTGTAGCAATGGATTTACTTAACCAAGGAATAAATCCAAGCTTGTTTAATTGGTCGGCCATTAACACTAATACTGAGAACCATACTAATGTGTTCCAAGCACCTGTTTCGTTTAAAATGTCTTGCCATGTTAAGACACCTGTCAATAATAACAATGCTAGCGCAATAAAGGCCGTTAAAAGTTGCATCAATATGAATGAAACTTCCGACAATCCATAATGTTAGAGCAATGACAAAAAATACCAATCATAAATTTTTCAGCTAAAAGCGATTTTACCCATAGTCGCTAATTCATTTTCAGCCCAACTCTTAGCATTTGGTGTTTCTTTAACAGTTGGTGGATAAATTTTATAAATAATAAAAAGGTACAACAATTAAGGAAACAAGTCCAGGAACTAAAGCAGCTAGGAACCAATTCATCCATGTAATGTGAACATTAGATGTGCTAGATGCTAAATTTTGTGCAAGGGGTTACCGGCCATTGCAGTTAAAAAACATAGCCGCAGTAATTAAATTACCTTGGAATTCTGTGAAACAAGAAATGCACCCATTTTGCGTGCTGATTCGTCTTTCGGTTTCGAACCAAATGATTCAGAAAGTGATTTGATAATTGGGAACATGATTCCACCAGCACGCGCGGTGTTACTTGGTGTAGCAGGTGCTAGAATTAAATCTACACCGACGATAGAATATGCTAAGCCTAATGTTTTTACCAAATAATTTGACGAAATGAAGTGCGATACGTCTACCAAGACCTGTTTTCACAAATCCTCTCGAAATGAAAATGCACAGCAATTAACCAAATGCTATTATTACCAAAACCAGCGACAGCCGTTTTCATGTCAACAATGCCAACGAGTACCATGATTGTAAATCCAATTATAGAGACGGCCCTCAATTGGCATCGGTTGGTAATACAAGCAATGATTGTCGCGACGAATATTGCGAAATATATACCATGCTGTTGGATCCACAGCATCCAGGGTTTTAAAAAGGTGAAGTGCCCAAATAAGGAGACCTACAACGATAGGGGAGTATAAACTTACGATATTTAACCGTGTTTTCCATGTTAAAACGTCCTTATTTCTATGTTTTATACATATTTCAATTTAAGAATAAAGCTAACTACAAAAGATGTACAGTAATAATTAAATATAAAAATTAAATTAACGAAATCATTAATATAATTATTTTTCGAGAATCGGTGAAGAACTGGTATAGATGGTATTTATTAAATTCAAAAAGTGACCTTTTAAACAAATAAAAACCCGTTAACGTGTTGTTAACGGTTAATAAGCACATATTTATTTTAAATTTTTAATATATGAGACATCTCTTCAATTTTACCAGCATGAAGTGGGATGTGAATGGCATTTAATACTAATAACTCTTCTAAGTTATTACAACCAACAATTGGTTGTTTCAATTCAATTGCTAAATCATCTTCAGTTAGTTTTTCGTGCACGTTCAGGTAATGTTTGAAGACCTTCTAAAATCGTTCCAATACTCGGTACTTCGCCCTTCCATTCATCTGGAGACGAACCATTTTCGAATAAAGGTCTATATATATTTAAATCAATATTCTCTTTACCAGTAACAGCTAAGGCTGATTCAAAAATTGTTAATACATGCCCAAATTGCCAATGAATGGTATTAGAAAAAGGCTTATGATAATCATCAAGTATCTTTTCAACTTTCCAAGTATCATACACATTTACTAAATATCCTAAACCCATATCAATGACATCAAATACCGTTTTTGTAGTCATTATTAATTCTCCCCATAAATAAAACATACTTCCGTAAGTATTACCCTATTAACAAAGTTGTTAGTCATTTTTAAGGAATGTATTTTGTTGTTACTCTTATAACTATTCCGTTGTGCCTAGAGCTATACGTAAATCCTCATCATTAGAAATAGCTTCAGTGGCTGCAGTCAAACCTGCAACTATCTTTTCTAATGGTATAGATGGTGTATCAGGGTTTTACCACCAATCTGCTCTGGTATGTATGGCACATGAATAAATCCGAATCGTAGGTGAGGAGTAATGCTTATCTTGTAAAATAACCCTAAGTGATAAAGCACGTGATTACATACATACGTACCTGCGCTATTTGAAAGTGCTCCAGGAAGTCCTTGATTAATAATACTTTTGAGTCATTGCTTTAACTGGTAAATTTGAAAAATAAGCTGGCGCACCGTCTAAGTGAATGGCTTGATCGATAGGTTGAAAAATCATCATTATCTGGAATACGTGCATCATCAATATTAATGGCGACACGTTCTGGGGTAATGGCATTTTCTACCACCAGCTTGTCCTATAGCTAGTACAACATCATAGTGATTAGATGCCAACGTTTTATTTATAATATTATCTACTTTCTTAAAAGAGGTTGGTAGTTTTAATTTATCGATTGTATGTGTGCCAATAATATCTTCTAGTTGAGTCACAGCTTCCCATGAGGGATTAATATTTTTGATTGTCAAAAGGCGCAAACCCTGTTACTAAAAATGTGCATTTTAAGACACCCCGCAGTATTAAAAATTTAATTTAGTATAACACGCGCATAATTAAAAACATATCAGGTTATGTATGCGCATAAAAACAGCCTTGAAAAACCTTTTATAAATCGGATTTTTCAAAGCGTGTTTTTGAAAGGTATTTAATTAAAACTAAGCATGTTGATGTAAATCATCAAAGTTTGTTAAACGTTGTTTGCCACTCATTATCACTAATATTATTTGCTTGAACATAACGATTACGCTCATGTTTAGCACATTCATAAGAGCATGCACCTAAATATTTAGTTTTCGTTTTTCTTCAGAAACTAATATTTGTTTATTACATTCTGGGTTAGCGCAATTAATATAACGTTCACATGGTTTGCCATCAAACCAATCCTTACCAATAATTGTTTTTCAACTTGGTTGATATCAACACTGATACGGTCATCAAATACGTACATTTTACCGTCCCAATATTCACCTTTTGTTTCAGCGATCTTTTACCATATGTAGCAATACCGCCATGAAGTTGAGCTACATCTTCGAAACCTTCTTTTTTAAAAGCCATCCAGAAAATTTTTCACATCGAATGCCACCAGTACAGTACGTAACCACTTTTTATCTGCAAATAACGCTTTATTCTCTTTTAATCCAGTCAGGCAAATCTCTAAAGCGCGTGATATTTGGACGAATTGCACCTCGGAAATGACCTAAATCAAATTCATAATCATTACGTGCATCAATAATGACTGTGTCATCATCTTCAAAGAGCTTTTCTAAATTCTACAGGTGATAAATATTGGCCAGTTGTAGTCTTGGATCGACGTCATCTTCTAAATCTAAAGCAACGATTTTCTTTTCGAGGACGTACATGCATTTTCTTAAAAGCATGTCCTTCAGTTTCATCAATTTTAAACACCATATCTTTGAATCGTTCATCGGCATGCATATGTGCCATATATTGTTCGGTTTCTTCTTTTGTACCAGATAATGTGCCGTTAATACCTTCTGTAGAAACAAGAATTCTACCTTTTTAAATGGTGTGCTTTTGCAAAACGCTAAGTGATCGCAGAGCAAACTGTTCAGGGTCATCAATCGTCGTATATTTATAATATAAAAAGAACTTGATAGTTCATAGGTTAATCTCCTTCTATAAACATGTTATAAGCATGTTAATTTTTAAAATAAAGCGTCAATACGCATATTTATCTACGTCCATCATTTTTAACAGAGTTGTATTGTCATTCAATATTTCTAGCTTGAAATCAGCCACTAGACCGATAAAATAGATAGATGAAACCGTTATCATTTTATTTGATAGTTATCTTGTTTAAAAATAAAATTGATAGTTAAAACGAATGAAATGAAAGGAATAATCATGATGTCACAACAAGATTTACCTACATTATTTTTATAGCGGGAAGTCCAATAGTGCTGTTCCAATTATATCTGAAAGTGAATTACAAACAATTACAGCTGAACCATGGCTTGAAATTTCCAAAAAGGATTGCAGCTAGAAGGATTGAACTTTGATCGGCAGGGACAACTCTTTTTATTGGATGTATTCGAGAGGCAATATTTTCAAAATCAATCCTGAAACGAAGGAAATCAAACGACCTTTTTGTAAGCCATAAAGCGAATCCTGCAGCAATCAAAAATACATAAAGATGGCCGATTATTCGTTTGTTATTTAGGAGATTTTTAAATCTACAGGAGGCATTTTTGCAGCTACAGAAAATGGTGACAACATACAAGATATTATTGAAGATTTTCAACAACTTAGTGTATTGATGACATGGTATTTGATTCTAAAGGTGGATTTTATTTTACAGATTTTAGAGGATACTCTACCAATCCACTAGGGGCGTTTATTATGTTGCGCCGGACTTTAGAACAGTGACGCCTATCATTCAAAAAATATTAGCGTAGCAAATGGTCATTGCTTTAAGTACAGATGAAAAAGTACTATGGGTAACAGAAACTACAGCCAATCGATTACATCGCATTGCACTTGAAGATGATGGTGTGACGATACAACCATTTGGAGCTACTATACCGTACTATTTTACAGGTCATGAAGGACCAGACTCATGTTGTATTGATAGTGACGATAATTTATACGTAGTACAATGTATGGTCAAGGTCGAGTGTTAGTTTTTAATAAAAGGGGTTATCAATAGGACAAATATTGATACCAGGCCGAGATGAAGGGCATAGTTACGTTCTACTCATCCGCAATTTATACCTGGAACAAATCAACTCATCATTTGTTCCAATGATATAGAAATGGGCGGAGGATACATGCTTTATACAGTTAATGGCTTTGCAAAAAGGTCATCAAAGTTTTCAGTTTCAATAAGACTCTACCTGAATGAAAGGCGTCTTAAATTAGGGTGAACAGTTAGTGCTTGTTACATATGAGTTAAACGAAAATGCCAACTATACCTAGGGATGATATAGTTGGCATTTCGTATATATATTAAAATAATGAGGATTGTGTAATGAGATTATTCTGAGATTGAGAATTGTCTGATGCTTCGAATTTCACATCTTTGCCTAGCATTACGCCACCAGTTTCAAGTGCTTGGTTAAAGTTAATGCCGTAGTTTTCTCTATTGATTGTACCAGTAACAATAACACCTGTTACTCGAGAACCATCCATTGGATTTTTACTTACTCCGTTGAATTCAACATCGAATGTTTCTTCGTTAGTGATGCCTTTAATTGTTAAATCACCAACAACTTTGCTTTCAGATACTGATTTTTTGTCACAAATGTAATTTTATCAAATTCGTCAGTACCAAAAGAAATCACCAGATTTTTAAGTGGTTATCACGTGCTTCGTTTTAGTGTTAATTGAGCTTGGAATAATTGTTGCAGTAGCTTTCAAAGTACTGAAGTCATTAATATCTCCTTCAACAGCTACATCAAATTGATCGAATGAACCTTTCACTTTAGAAACCATTAAATGTTTAATTTGGAATTCTAAACTACTGTGTGCACCATCAAAAAGTAAAGTTAGTCATAATATAAAACCTCCATATTTTTTTATCTCTTAGATATATTTTTATACTTGATATACATACAATACCACCTAAAAACAAAGATGCAAGCATTTTATTTCGAATTCGAATATTTTCTGTGATGTATTTAAAGAATGACCTATAAAAACACCACACTATTGTTATACCCTAGTCAATTAATTCAAACATAAAGAAGTGATTACAAGTCCGTGAAATTTAGTTAATGAGATAAATCTGACTATTATTATCATTTTTATAGTCACTACTATTGACTTTGCATCAAGTGACTCGTACTATTTTAATATAATTCTGAAAAATTCAAAATACAGAACATTAAATATGTAGATAATATGAAGTTTTTAAAAAGGAGGCATTTTATGGGAAATTATTTGGTATTGCAATCAGATTTTGGACTTAGTGATGGCGCTGTAAGTGCAATGTATGGAGTTGCACATACTGTAAGTGATGATATACGTGTTGAAAACTTAAGCATGATATACCACCGTATGACATTTGGGTAGCGTCATATCGTTTATATCAAACTGTAAAATACTGGCCTAAAGGCACAGTTTTTGTATCAGTGGTAGACCCGGGTGTAGGTAGTGATAGGCGGAGCATTGCTTGCTTAACATATTCAGGTCATTACATTATTACACCTGATAATGGTTCTTTAAGTCATATTAAAACATTACGAAGGTATTAAAAAGTTATCGAAATTGATGAAGTGAAAAAGCCGATTGCCTCATTCGGAAGAAAAGTCATACTTTTCATGGTAGAGATGTTTATGCATACAATGGTGCGAGATTAGCTGCAAATAAGATAGCGTTTGAACGTCTCAGTCAGGCAATTAATGTTGATAGTATTGAGGCATTAGAAATAAGAGAAGCGACAAAAATGAGATTCTGTTACAGGAAGCATTGATATTTTAGATATCAGATTTGGGTCATTATGGACAAATATTCCATTGGCATTCTTAAAATCCTTTGAAAATTGTTCATGGTAATAATTTAGTGGTAACAATTTATCATCAAGATAAGAAAGTCTATCAAAAATATTATTAAATTTGCGCGATGGTTTGCAGATGTTAATGTGGGTGAACCTCTTGTGTATGTTAACTCGCTAGTAAATATTGGTGTAGCGGTCAATCAAGACTCATTTTCTAGATTTATATCATATTGGTACTGGAAATGATTGGACGATTCATTTATCTAAAGCACCATCAATTTAATGAATTTTTATGTAAGGTAATGAAGATGAAAAACAAGATATTTCAGTTAAAACTGTTGTTGCGATTGGTATAGGAGCAGCGGTATTTGTGATTTTAGGGCGTTTTGTTGTAATACCAACAGGTTTTTCCTAATACGAATATAGAAACATCTTATGCATTTTTAGCATTAATATCTGCAATATTTGGGCCTTTTGCTGGTTTAATGACTGGATTAGTTGGACACGCTATTAAAGATTTCACGACATACGGTAGTGCTTGGTGGAGTTGGGTTGTTTGTTCAGGAATTATAGGCTGTTTATATGGATGGATTGGCCTAAAATTAAATCTTTCTTCAGGCCGATTTTCTAGGAAATCGATGATTTATTTTAATATCGGTCAAAGTTATTGCGAATATTGTTGCTGGGCACTTATTGCACAACATTAGATATTTTGATTTATAACGAACCAGTAACAAGGTTTATACACAAGGTGTTATCTCTACAGTATTAAATATTATTTCAGTTGGCATTATTGGGACAATATTATTAAAAGCATATGCTTCATCTCAAATAAAAAGGTAGTTTACGTAAAGAATAATCATTTTGTTGAATCAGATATGTAAATGAATGTAGAAAGGTAATGATATATCATGACTGAGACCAATTATCTCGTTCAAAGACTTTAGTTTTTCAATATCATAGTCAAGCAACACCTACATTACAGAATATAAATGTTGATATTTATCCAGGAGAAAAGTGCTAGTAGTTGGTGCTTCAGGTAGTGGTAAATCGACTTTTTGCAAAATTGCATAAACGGATTAATTCCATTTAAAACTAAAGGTAACATAACCGAGAGACTATATATAAATAATCAAGATGCAACCGTTAATTTGTTTACATGATAGATCTAATGTTGTTGGTACAGTTTTACAAGATACAGATGGACAGTTCATAGGCTTAACAGCAGCTGAAGATATGGCCTTTTTGATTAGAAAATAATTGTGTTGAACAAGATGATATGAAGAAAAATGTAAGTTATTGGGCTGAAAAAGTTGGCATGATAGAACATTTAAATCACCGACCACAAGATTTATCTGGAGGTCAAAAACAACGCGTTTCATTAGGTGGTATATTAATCCATCGTACGCCTATTTTAATATTGGATGAGCCACTGGCCAATTTAGATCGCCGACAGGACATGAAACGCTGAGATTGTTAAACAATATTCATGAAGAAACAAAGTCAACGATGATTATTGTCGAACATCGATTAGAAGAATCATTAGATGATACGTTTGATAGAGTTCTTCTTTTTAAAGATGGAAAAATCATCGCTAATACAACGCCTAGTGATTTGCTAAAAATCATCTAAGCTTAAAGAAGCAGGCATACGTGAACCATTATACTGTACAGCGCTTAAATATGCAGAAGTAGATGTCGAATCCATTGATAACTTAGCGAATTTACGTGACGTTTGTATGAGTGAACATGTTAAATTTAAAGTGAAAAATGGATAGATGAAACATCTGCAAATAATGATAATAAAGTACAAATCTGAACCGCTATTAGAATTAAATGAGGTATGTGTTCAATATAGTGACTATAGTAATAGTGTACTTAATAATGTTCAATTAAATGTTTATAGAAGAGAAATGCTTAGTATAGTTGGTCACAATGGTGCCGGCAAATCAACACTTGCTAAAGCAATTTGTGGATTTTTAGATATAACAGGTAATATCCAATTTTTGTAATAGAGTTTAATCAATTGTCAATTAGCGAACGATCTGAATTCGTAGGGTTATGTGATGCAAAATCCAAATCATATGATTTCTGAAAAATGATTTACGATGAGTAGCATTAGGGTTAAGAGCACGAGGTATGAAAGAATCAGATATAAAGATACGAGTAGAGAATGTGCTCAAAAATATGCGGACTTTATGCATTTCGAATTGGCCAATTGTAGCTTTTAAGCTATGGTCAAAAAGAGGTCACTATAGCATCTGTTTTTAGTCTTAAATCCGGAAATAATCATATTGGATGAACCGACTGCTGAGGTCAAGATTTCTATCATTATAATGAGATAATGTCATTTTTAATTGAGCTAAACAGACAGGGGAAGACGATTATTATGATTACGCATGATATGCATTTATTGTCTGAGTATAGTTCAAGAACAATTGTATTATCAAAAGGACAAGTCGTTGCTGATACCACGCCAGTATTGGTATTAAATGATAAAAATCTGAGAGATTGCATCATTGAGACAAACATCGCTATTTGAAATGGCCGAATATATAGGGATTAGCGAGCCACAGAAATTAGTACAATTATTTATTAACCATGATAGGGAAGGTGAGACGCCAATGAATCAATATAATACTATAGGTTTTCACCCGGGGAAATGAGTCGTATTCATCAATTAAATGCGACTGTTAAACTTTTATTCTTATTAGTTGTTTCTATTTCTGCAATGGTGACTTATGACACAAGATATTTTAATTTTTAATTAGTGCTTCATCTATTTTATTGTTCAAATATGCTCATATTGAATGGAAACAAGTTCGCTTTGTTGTTAAATTCATTCTGTTTTTCACAATATTAAATATTATTGCCGTATACATATTTGACCCTGAATATGGTGTGAGATTTTATAATCAGCGTACAGAGTTAGTCAATGGTATTGGTCGATTTACGCCTAACATCACAGGAATTATTCTATCTTTTTAATCTAATATTAAAATATATTAGCACAGTTCCTTTAGCGTTAATATTTTTTTATTCACAACGAATCCGAGTCATTTTTGCTGCAAGTTTAAATCAGCTAGGTGTGAATTATAAAATCAGTTACGCAGTCTCACTAGCATTAAGGTATATTCCAGATATTCAAGAAACATATTTTTAATATTTCACAAGCGCAACAAGCAAGAGGATATGATAATTCGAAAAAGGCGAAATTTACTAGCCGTGTTAAAGGTATCAAACGCATTGTGTTACCTTTAATATTTTCTAGTATCGAAAGAATTGACACTATTAGTACTGCTATGGAGTTAAGACAATTCGGACAGTATAAAAAGGAGAACCTGGTACGTCAAAAAAACAATTAAAAAGATGATTATGTTGTTTTGTGTTTGACGTTAATACTTCTGATGTTAGTAGTTACATTATTCTTTTTAAATAATAGTCGATATTTCAACCCGTGGTATTAGCATTCATATAAATAGTCTTTAAATAGAAATAGGAGGGAGACATTTAATGATAAATACTGAAAGATTAAATTTAATGATTCCAAGTTCCTCGCATTTAATTGAACTTTATAATATTTGTAGTCATCCACAAGCAAATATATACACTCCCAAAGGTTTACATAATTCCAAATTAGACACACAACGGTGGATTGAAAAATGGCGAAACCATTGGCAACAATATCAATTTGGTTACTTTGTATTGGTATAGATTGTAGTGTTATTGATATTTGTGGATATGAATATCGACAATTAAAGCAAAGAAACAGTATTAAAATTTATTTTATAAATTACATCCAAGTTTTTGAAGGACAAGGGTACGCATGTGAGGTTATTACAGCAATCACAAATTTTGTGAATTATATCGATCGAGAAACAGTAAAGTTATCAGGACAAATAAGTGTAACCAACGTTCAATAAATTTAGCAGAAAGGCTTAAATTCAAGCGAGACAAAGCTATGGACGACATTATCAATCAAGGAGATATTGTGTTTTATAAATAAAAATACTATGACATTATCTAAAAATAAAATTAAAAATCCCAACAGTTTCTTAAAAAGTTATGAGCCACATAATAAAAATGTTATAATTGTGCATAATAAAAACATAGGAGAATGTTTAATGCATAAAAAATATTTATTGCTATTTTTCTGTTATTATCAGTTGCATTGTTATATAGCTGTTCCAAGCAAAATGAGAAAGCTCAAAATAAATCTGTTAATCCAAATGAGTATGCAAAGCATAAATCGAAAATGGATGAACATTGGGAAACATATCACGGCCAAGTTTATCATGTGTTTTATCACCCATTAATTACAGACCCAAAAGTTGCGTTTACAGGAGATACACACCAAGCTAAGGGCAACAATGATTGGATGATTACTGTAAGTGAATTTAAAAATCATTGAACGAATTATATAAAAATAATTACATCATCGTTAATCCACATGATGTATACGACTTATCATCTCATCATGTAAAAAGCCATAAAATTGCCGAAAGGTAAAAAGCCACTAATCATCTCAATTGATGATATGAATTACTATAGTTACATGAGACACCATGGTTATGCTGACCGTTTAGTACTCGATAAAAATAAACATGTTGTATCTGAAACGACAGACTCAAAAAGGCCATGCTACTTATTCTGATGACAATGATATCGTGCCAATTTTAAATAAATTTGTAAAAGAGCATCCAGATTTTTCTTTAAATGGTGAAAAAGGTGTTGTTGCTTTAACCGGTTATGAGGGCGTATTAGGTTATCGCACGAATGAATTAACGAGTAAAGATTATACAAAAGAATAAAAAGGCAGCTGAGGAAGTTGTTCGCGCAATGAAACGGGATGGATGGTCATTTGCGAGTCATTCATATGGTCACATTAATTTTGAAAAACATCTTTAGAAGGTATTAAACGTGATACTAAAAGATGGAAAGATGAAGTTGAACCAATTGTAGAGTAAAAAACAGATATGTTTGTATTTCCACATAGCGTTACAGGATAGACATACACAAGCGTATGATTATTTGGTAGATGAAGCAGAGTTTAAGTTTATTGCAGGTGTCGGTCCAAACAATTTTTACAGATATATCAGCAACGAACGTTTACCAAGATAGGGTTGCGATTGATGGTCTAAACTTATTTGAATTTAAATATAAACTCAAACCGTTTTTAATCCTGAAAAATGTATATAGTAAACAAGATGAGACGTTACTTTAAAAGGGAATCAGGATTATGAAGAATAGTTAAATTTAATAAAAAGATAGAAAAGAAAATAACTTTACATAATAAGGCAAGGACAATATGTGCAAGAAGTACAACTTCAATATAAAAATCTTGGTTAAAAGCATTTTTATAGGCTACAAATGTCTTGCCTTTTCTTTATAAAAATTTAAAAACAATACACCGAATTTTCTGAAAAAGGGTTTGTAATGTATTGCTAAAAAATGATAAGTTATTAATCATATTACACTTTAGTGTGGTAGAGAGTAAAGTGAACAACGAAAATACCAAGTGATTTTAAATACAGTATTGAAAGTAAAGGGTGGTCAGTGAATAATTCAGAACAATTAATTGCGTTAAAAGAATCGGAAACAGCATTTTAAAAATATTTTAATAAAGCGGATTATGAGTTAGTTGATTTTAGTGTGGTTGAAAAGTTGGACTGGAAACAATTGAACCATGAGGATTTGCAGCAGATGGGTGAGCGAAATTTTTGGCAACATGAGCATCAAATTTATGCACTTCGAAATGATTTTACAGATCGATTATTGCGTTATTACTCAATGTATCCAACTGCAGCAACAAAAGTGGCATACACAGGTTTAATCATTCGGAATAATGAAGCGGCTGTACAAGTGGGTTTGGAAAACTATGCACCATCATTAGCAGAATGTACAACAGAGCTTAAAAGCTATTTATTCAGTTTATTCAACAGCAGTTGAGAGACAACGTGCATTTTGTTGTATTGGGACATTATCAATTGCTTGATGCCTTACTCGATAAATCGTTACAAACACCAGACATACTATCAATGATTGAGGAACGTAATTTATCGGGACTTTTTACATATTTGTCGACTGAACATCCAATCGTGCAAATCTTGAAAGAGAATACGCAACAACAATTAAATGTATTGGAACACTATATTCCAAAAATGACCATCCAGCACTCGTTGAATTAAAAATATGGGAACGTTGAGTTACATACACAAGGTTACAAAGACATCCATTTAGATATTACTGCGCAGCCACCTAGATCCTATTACACAGGTTTATTTATTCAATGTCATTTTGCTGAAAAATGAATCTCGAGTTTTTAACAGGTGGTTATTACAAAGGGAAGCATCGAAGGGTTTGGATTAGGATTAACACTTTAAGTAAGGGAGTATGCATAATGTTAAGAATCGCCATAGCCAAAAGGACGTCTAATGGATAGTTTAATTAACTATTTAGATGAAATTGAATATACGACATTATCAGAAACATTAAAAATAGAGAAGCATAATTATTATTAAGTGTAGATAATATTGAATGCATTTTAGTAAAAAGAAGTGACGTGCCAATCTATGTGGAACAAGGAATGGCAGACATAAGTACTGTTGGTAGCGACATATTAGATGAGCGCCAATATAATGTTAATAATTTGTTGAATATGCCTTTGGAGCATGTCATTTTGCGGTTGCAGCGAAACCTGAAACGACCAATTATCGTAAAATCGCAACGAGTTATGTTCTATACTGCTGAAACATATTTTTAAATCAAAAGGTATTGATGTCGAATTGATTAAATTGAATGGCTCTGTTGAATTGGCCTGTCGTAGATATGGTAGACGGAATTGTCGACATCGTTCAAACGAGGTACTACGCTAAAAAGCGAACGGACTGGTTGAAAAGCAACATATTAGTGATATCAATGCAAGATTAATAACTTCATTAAAAGCAGCTTATTTTATCACAATTAATGAGAGCAATTTATTCGCTCTTTGGAGGTGATCTATTGCCAATGCTTAATGCACAACTAATTTTTAAATCAATTTTCATTAGAAGCACCATTAGATGAGTCATTGCATCCAATTATTCGCGATATTTGTCAGGAAGTTAAAGTTCATGGAGATAAGGCTTTTGAAATGTATAATCTAACATTCGATCATACGAAAACAGACTCGTTTAGAAATTAGTCATGAACAAATTAAAGCAGCATTTGACACATTAGATGAAAAACAAAACAAGCATTACAACAAAGTTAAGGAAAGAATTAAAGCATATCAAAGAAAGTATTAAACAGACGAATCAACAGTTAGAAGAATCAGTGGAGTGTTACGAAATATACCATCCACTAGAAAGTGTAGGGTATTTATGTGCCTGGTGGCAAAGCAAGTTATCCATCAACGGTTCTAATGACAGCGACTTTTTAGCACAAGTAGAGTGTAGAAAATATTGTTGTTGTGACACCACCTCAACCTCAACGGAGTATCCCAAAGAGGTATTAGCTGCATGTTATATTACGCAAGTTAATCAAGTGTTTCAAGTTGGTGGTGCTCAAAGTATTGCTGCATTGACTTATGGAACAGAAACGATACCCAAGTTGATAAGATTGTGGGTCCAGGTAACCAATTTGTTGCATATAGCCATATTTATTTGGACAGGTAGGTATCGATCAAATTGCAGGACCAACAGAAATAGCATCTGATTATTGACGACACCGCAGATTTAGATGCCATCGTATATGATGTATTTGCGCAAGCAGAACATGATGAATTAGCACGTACATATGTCATTAGTGAAGATGCCAAGTCCTTAAAGATTTTAGAATCACGTATTGCTAAAGCATTGCCTAATGTGGACAGATACGACATTGTTTCTAAAAGTATCGCTAATCAACACTCATCTTATCCATGCTAGTAATTTTTGATGAAGCATGCCATGTCATGAATACAATCAGCGCCTGAACATGCGTCGAGTTCAAACAGTAAATCCTCAACCATATATTGAAAAAGTGAAATATGTGGGTGCATTGTTTATTGGACATTATTCGCCAGAGGTCATAGGAGATTACGTTGCAGAGTCCAAGTCGTATGTACCTACAAATAGGGCAGCTAGATTTACCAATGGGTTATCGGTCAATGATTTCTTAACACGGAACACGGTCATCCATTTATCAAAAGATACGTTTTGAACAAATTGCTGATTCAGCACAACATATACTGCATGTTGAAGCATTATACAATCACCAGCAGTCTATTTTAATACGTCAGTCTTAGAGGGAGTGTAATTGAAATGATTTATATTGATAAAAATGAAAGTCCAGTTACGCCGTTGGATGACAATGACGTCTATTATGTAGCAACGCCATATAATTTATATCCTGATGCAGCATATGAACAATTCAAGGAAGCTTATGCTAAGTTTTACGGATTATCGCCTGAACAAATTATTGCAGGAAAATGGATCGATGAATTGATTCAAAAGTTAATGCTGATCAGTGCCAGAAGGTCCGGCATTAACGCTAAATCCTGATATGTATCAAGCATATGCGGCACAAGTAAATCGTGAAATTGCATTTGTAGATGCAAGGATCAGTTTAACGTTTGATTTGGAAACCATTTTAACGAAAATCGATGAAGTATCAACCATCATTTTTATTATCGAGTAATCCACATAACTCTTCAGGCAGCAATTTGATACGGCATTTTTAACAGCTATTGCAGATAAGATGAAAAGCATTAAACGGATACTTTGTCATTGATGAAGCATATTTTACAGATTATGGTACGGCATATGACGTGGAACTGGCACCACACATCTTAAGAATGCGTGTACATTATCAAAGGCGTTTGGAATCTGCCGGCTTAAGATTAGGTGTCTTAATTAGTACTGCTGGAACGATAAAAGCATATTCAAAAATAGAACATCCATATCCATTAAATGTATTTACGCTAAATATATGCGACTTATATTTTTAGACATAGAGAAGAGACAAGAGTATTTTTAACGATGCAACGACAGTTAGCTGAGCAGTTAAAACAAATATTTGATACACATGTTGCAGATAAAATGTCAGTATTCCCATCAAATGCCAATTTTTGTACTTACTAAAGGTTCAGCAGCGCAACAATTAGGACAATACGTATATGAACAAGGATTTAAACCTCTCGCTTTTTATGGTGAGCCGGTGATGAAGGGCTATGTAAGATACTCAATTGCAACAGCATCGCAGTTAAAGCAATTAGAAGAAATTGTTAAAGAATGGAGTGCAAAATATGATTTATCAAAAACAACGAAACACAGCTGAAACACAACTAGCTTCAATATCAGATGACCAGTCACCATCGCATATTAATACAGGTGTGGGCTTTTTAAAATCATATATGTTAACATTGTTTACATTTCATAGCGGTCTGTCATTAAACATTGAGGCACAAGGTGATATTGACGTAGACGATCGCCATGTAACTGAAAGATATCGGCATTGTCATTGGCCAATTGTTACTTGAAATGATTAAAAGATAAAAAGCATTTCGTTCGTTATGGAACGATGTACATTCCAATGGATGAAACATTAGCACGTGTCGTTGTGGATATAAGTGAGCGCCCATACCTATCATTCAATGCATCATTAAGTAAAAGAAAAGTTGGTACGTTTTGATACGGAGTGTAGAAGAATAGAGCGGTCGTAATCAATGCAAAGATTAACAACGCATATTGATTTAATTCGTGGAGGTAATACACACCATGAAATTGAAGCTATATTCAAAGCGTTTTTCCCTGCATCAGGGCATAGCGCTAACTGCAACGACGATCAGCGTGTGCCGTCATCGAAAGGTGTGATTGAATGAGTTGTCATCGTTGATTATGGATTAGGGAAATATTAGTATGTAAACGCGCTATTGAACATTTAGGGTGAGGTGGTTGTCTCAAATACCTCAAAAATAATCGATCGAGCAGAAAACAATCATATTGCCCGGTATCGGCCATTTTGAAAGATGCGATGTCAGAGATAAAACGATTAAATCTCAATGCAATATTGACTAAGAATACTGATAAGAAGATGATTGGTATTTGTTTGGCATGCAATTAATGTATGAGCATAGTGATGAAGGCGATGCATCTGGATTAGGGTTTATCCCAGGAAATATTTCGCGTATCCAAACAGAATACCCAGTGCCACACTTTAGGCTGGAATAATTTAGTGAGTAAGCACCCTATGTTAAATCAAGATGTTTATTTCGTACATTCTTATCAAGCGCCGATGTCAGAAAATGTCATTGCATATGCGCAGTATGGTACTGATATTCCAGCAATTGTTCAATTTAACAATTACTATTGGTATTCAATTCCATCCTGAAAAAGCGGTACATATGTTTGCAAAATTTTGCGTCAGGCAATACAAGGGGATTTATAAATGATTGAATTATGGCCAGCGATTGATTTGAGTTGGGTCAACAAGTGTGAGGGTTAACAGAGGGGTAAATATGATCAGTGAAGAAAAAATGTCACGCTCGGCTGAAGAAAGTATTGCTTACTATAGTCAATTTGAATGTGGAATCGTATTCATATCGTCGACTTGATAGGTGCTAAGGCACAGCATGCCCGGAGTTTGATTATATTAAGTCATTGAGGAGATTAACAACCAAAGATATTGAAGTAGGTGGTGGCATTCGTACTGAAGTCAGCAAATCATGGACTACTTTGCCGCAGGGATTAATTATTGCATAGTTGGAACGAAATGGGCATTCAAGATACTGATTGAAAGCGAAGTGATGGCATATACATTTCCAGGTCGCATTTATTTATCTGTTGATGCTATGGAGAAGATATTAAAGTGAACGGATGGGAAGAGGACACAGAGTTAAATTTATTTTAGTTTTGTGAGACAGTTATCGGATATACCTCTTGGAGGCATTATATAACTGATATTGCTAAAGATGGCAAAATGTCCGGACCTAACTTTGAATTAACTGGTCAATTCAGTAAAGGCAACGACGATTCCTGTCATTGCTTCCGGTGGTATTAGACATCAGCAAGATATTCAACGATTAGCGTCGCAAATGTTCACGCTGCTATTATAGGAAAAGGCTGCACATCAAGCATCTTTTTGGGAGGGGCTAAAATGATTAAAAACGTATCATTCCATGTTTAGATGTCAAAGATGGTCGTGCCGTTAAAGGGATTCAATTTAAAAGGATTAAGGATATTGGGAATCCTGTTGATTTAGCAATGTATTACAATGAAGCGGGTGCTGATGAATTAGTATTTTTAGACATCTCAAGACGGAAGAGGGTCATAGCTTAATGCTAGAAGTGATTGAACAGACAGCGTCACGCTTGTTTATCCCTCTTACTGTAGGGGGTGGGATTCAAAGTCTCGATGATATTACCCAATTGTTAAATCATGGTGCAGATAAAGTATCATTAAATTCAAGTGCTTTAAAAATCCACAGCTCATTACAAACAAGCGAGTGATAAATTCGGTAGACAATGCATCTGTATAGCAATTGATAGCTACTATGATCCTGAAAGAAAAGCACATTATTGTTGTACGCATGGTGGTAAAAAGATGACAAATATTAAAGTATATGACTGGGTACAGCAAGTAGAACAGTTAGGTGCAGGTGAGCTCCTCATTACAAGTATGGGACATGATGGTATGAAGCAAGGATTTGATATTGAACACCTAGCAAATATTAAGTCTCTTGTAAATATTCCAATCATTGCTTCTGGTGGTGGTGGCAATGCACAACACTTTGTAGAATTATTCGATCAGACGGATGTTTCTACGGGTTTAGCTGCAAGTATATTACATGATCGAGAAAACGACGGTTCAATCTATTAAAGAAGTGATACGGCAAGGAGGTATAGCAGTAAGATGACCAATTACAAAATTGATTTTAGCAAAGGTTTAGTGCCAGCAATTTTACAAGATAATCAAACAAAACAAAGTATTGATGTTGGGTTATATGAATCAGAAGCTTTTTGATAAAACGATAGAAGATGGTGTAGTATGTTTCTATTCATGGTCGAAACAACGTCTATGGACAAAAAGGTGAAACATCTGGTCATACGCAACGTGTTAAAGATATTCATGTAGATTGCGACAATGATACTATTTTAATTGATGTCATACCAAATGGACCAACATGTCATACAGGCAGTCAAAGATTGTTTCCAACACAGAGTTCCATTTTCAGTGCAAACATTGAGCGCAGACAGTTCAAGATAGTGCCCAATCCAATAATGAAAAGTCATATACAAAAATATTTATTAACAGAAGGTATAGAAAAGATTACGAAAAATATGGTGAAGAAGCTTTTGAAGTCGTAATTGAAGCAATTAAAGGTGACAAAAGCATTTGTAAGTGAAGTAGCAGATGAACTTTATCATTTATTTGTCTTGATGCATGCGCTAGGCGTCGATTTTTCAGAAATTGAGGCAGAATTAGCGCGTAGACATCATAAGCGCAATAACTTTAAAAGGCGAACGACAAAATATCGAACAGTGGTAAAAACAAGTATGGGCTGAGATATAGAGAAAAAGGATCATGGCTTATACACTTACAAATATTGTGGAAAACGTGACATTTTCAAGTTTAAAATACGACACCAACATATTTTAACTATGAATGCTGTGATGGTACTAAAGTTGCAAACGCGTTATAGATAAGTAGTGGATAATCACAATACGAAACCAAAAATAATTATGAAAAGTGAATTGAGCAACTCAGAATAGATGTCACTGTTAAAGATGTTGAAAAGTATGAATCGATATAATGAAGTTATGAAGGAAAAATGGCGAGCTAAAAAGAGAATTTAGTGACCTTTAATATCATAGTTGTCTTTACATTCTTTGTATTTATACTGTAAATAAAAATATATCTAGCCTGAAATAGAAATGTCATAGCTCTATTTAAAAGACAATCTCCATTAGAACTAAGATGTGCATCCCGAAAGTTAGACTACTAACTTTATGGGATGTATTTTTATGCTAATCATCATAAATTCGAGATTAGAGTTAAAGGTAGTTCAAGAGTAATTAAAACAATAAATTAAAAATAGTAGGATACTTACTTTGAGGGAAGAAAAATTAACTGTATATATTTAGTTTAGGAACAAGTATTACGGTTTATCCTGATACAATTATTGTGGATGGGACTGATATTTTTAGGTTTTAAAAATACGACACCAGCAAACATTATAACTGTGGATAGCTCATAAATCCTCCCATACAGCTAATCTAAAAATAATACATCATTGGAATCAAGCCCCAAGCATGTAAATATTAAAAATCACAAAAAGATATATGTAAAAAGTTACAATTTGCATAATTAAATTGTGTCTAATTATTGACTAATTAAATTTTGCCAAATATAATATTAATTAATAATTTGAAATGATTAGCGTATACACTTTAAATTCTCTTTGGAGAATATATTTTTAAATAAAATGTAAACGCTTTTTCTCGTCAAATTAAACAATAGAAAGGATGGTCATTATGAGTGCTTGGTTAAGTAAATTATTTGAGTTTATTCCTCGAATAATTATCAATTTGTTTATCTAAAATATAGAGGTGCTGACAATGATGAAAAAGTCAAAATAAGTATAGTATTCGTAAATTTAGTGTAGGTGCATCTTCCATTTTAATAGCTACATTACTATTTTTAAGTGGTGGACAAGCACAAGCAGCTGAGAAGCAAGTGAATATGGGAAATTCACAGAGGATACAGTTACAGCACAATCTATTGCTGATCAACAAACTAGGGAAAATGCTAATTATCAACGCTGAGAAACGGTGTTGACGAACAGCAACATACTGAAAAATTTAACTAAGAACTTGCATAATGATAAAACAATATCAGAAGAAAATCATCGTAAAACAGATGATTTGAATAAAGATCAACTAAAGGATGATAAAAATCATCGCTTAATAATAAAAATATTCAACGTGATACAACAAAAATAACAATGCTAATCCTGAAGGATGCAAATCAAGGGTTAGAACAGGCTATTAATGATGGTAAACAAAGTAAAGTGGCGTCACAGCAACAGTCAAAAAGAGGCAGATAATAGTCAAGATTCAAACGCTAATAACAATCTACCTTCACAAAGTTTAATCAAAGGAAGCACCATCATTAAATAAGTCGATCAAACAAAGTCAACGAGAAATTGTTAATGAGACAGAAATAGAGAAAGTACAACCACAACAAAATAATCAAGCGAATGATAAAATTACTAACTACAATTTTTAACAATGAACAAGAAGTGAAACCTCAAAAAGACGAAAAACACTATCAGTTTCAGATTTAAAAACAATCAAAAATCACCAGTAGAACCAACAAAGGACAATGACAAGAAAAATGGATTAAATTTATTAAAAAGTAGTGCAGTAGCAACGTTACCAAACAAAGGGACAAAAGAACTTACTGCAAAAAGCGAAAGACGATCGAAACGAATAAAGTTGCCAAACAAGGGCAGTATAGAAAATCAGGATCCTATCGTTTTAGTGCATGGTTTCAATGGGTTTACAGATGATATTAATCCTTCAGTGTTAGCTCATTATTGGGGCGGTAATAAAATGAACATTCGCCAAGATTTAGAAGAAAATGGTTACAAAGCTTATGAAGCAAGTATAAGTGCTTTTTGAAGTAACTATGACCGCGCAGTTGAACTTTATTATTATATCAAAGGCGGTCGTAGATTTATGGTGCAGCACATGGCAGCAAACATGGACATGAACGTTATGGAAAAACATACGAAGGAATTTACAAAGACTGGAAACCAGGACAGAAGGTACACCTAGTTGGACATAGTATGGGCGGTCAAACGATACGTCAACTCAGAAGAATTACTGCGCAATGGTAATCGTGAAGAAATAGAGTATCAAAGAAACATGGTGGCGAAATTTCTCCACTATTCAAATGTAATCATGACAATATGAGTTTCACTCACTCATTACTTTAGGAACACCACATAATGGTACCACGCATCAGATTTAGCTGGTAATGAAGCTTTAGTGAGACAAATTGTATTTGATATCGGTAAAATGTTTGCTAATAAAAATTCAAGAGTAGACTTCGGTTGGCTCAATGGGCCTAAAACAGAAGCCAAATGAATCATATATTGATTATGTCAAACGCGTTAAACAATCTAATTTATGGAAAATCAAAAGATAATGGATTTTACGATTCGACGCGAGGGTGCAACAGATTTAAATCGTAAAACGTCGTTGAACCCTAACATTGTGTATAAAACATACACTGGTGAAGCAAACGCACAAAGCATTAAATAGCGATAGACAAAAAGCAGACTTAAATATGTTTTTCCCCATTTGTGATTACTGGTAACTTAATCGGTAAAAGCAACTGAAAAAGAATGGCGAGAAAACGATGGTTTAGTATCCGTTATTTCTTCTCAACATCCATTTAATCAAGCTTATACAAAAGCGACAGATAAAATTCAAAAAGGCATTTTGGCAAGTGACGCCTACAAAACATGATTGGGATCATGTTGACTTTGTAGGACAAGACAGTTCTGATACAGTGCGCACAAGAGAAGAATTACAAGATTTTGGCATCATTTAGCAGACGATTTAGTGAAAACTGAAAAGGTGACTGATACTAAGCAAGCATAAGTTAAAAAGCAAAGGGAGGAATTAACAATGACTGCAGACTTCTTTCAATTAATCGGATCATTATTTAGAATTCTAAAAAGAATTATTCAAGTAAAGCTTTGGCGGGGCCCCAAACAAAGAGAAATTGGCTGAAAGTCAGCTACAATACTGTGCACTGGCGGGGTCTCAACATAAAGAAAGTCTGAAAGAGTTCTACAAACAATGCAAGTTGGGGTGGGACGACAACAAATTTTATGAAACATCTATCTCGTCCCACTCCCATTGGCATTTGAGTAGTTTAAATGTGCAATTAGAATATATGTATAACATATTAAACACGCGGTAAAACGAAGTCAGTCAACTCAAACTGATTTCGTCCACCGCGTGTTTTTAATATAGCTAATAATTAATAAGCATTAATGTTCAATTTATATGGTTGTTTTCCAATAATAAACCTAAAGATATAGAATCTCACGCAATATCATGCCGACACCTATACACTAATCCTAAAATGAATAGTAGATGATATCGCTAGAAAGACCATTGTATTATCCTCAAATATATTTGTATATGCAAACAATGAGTCTAGAATGATTGGATGTAATAAATAAATAAAGAATGAGAAAGCACTAATCATTTGAATCGTATTAAATAACATTGTTTTTAAAATGCGTCAAAATACCCAAGATAACAATAAACATAATACTATTATATGGTGTTAATGAATATGAAAAGCTGGTAACGTTCCAATAGTCTCCATTTGCTAACGCAATAAACACAAAATAAGTAGCTACAGCTAATACAACTCATAATAACTAAATAACGTTCTAAGAAATTTAATACACGTTCGTAGTTATAACCCATATATGCACCTAAAAAGAACAAAATCCATCCGAATATTATAGTGTTTTCACTTAATGGATAGTAGTAGCACAGTATCGTGAAACGCTGTGTTGTTCGTAAAGTAATATAAAAATGATTGCTGTAAATAAAAGATAACAATAATAATATTTTACTGTTGAATAGGTTATAGTTAATTTTAAAAATGATATAACTCAAAATAAAGAATTGCATGATAACAACGATAAAACAGCCATACCATTGGACCCTAATGGGACATTTTCAATGAATTGTTTATTGAAACTTGAATCTGTTAATAATGATTCACTATAACTGTAAAAACAATCCCATTAATATGTAAGGAATAAGTATATATTTTTACGCGTGTAGTTAAGTATCTATAGGGTGACTTTTTGGTAATTCAAGGTTGTCAGCAACTGTGACAAGATAATAAAGCAAGGTGTACCAAAAATCACAATAATACGAATGTAAAATTGTAATACTAAGCATCCTCCTCCATATTTTCTCATGTTTTAAAGTAATTTTGTGTAAGTAAACGTGATAATAATAATTGCACTATATAATAGCACGTAAATATACGAGTTCAAGTCTAATCTTTTTCATGGAATCCGTCCCATCTCTTTAATTAAATGCTCAAAAGCATCATCACTAATTAATATTCTAGGGATGACCAATCATTGGAGTTCGGAGTGACTGCTTTTTCCTCTCAATGAAAAATTGTATTTTAACCCAGCTTTTTGATTACCGGTAATTTATCGTCATTCATCAAGCCACAGGATAGGCTATAGTTTTTCTGCGACTTTTAAGTTTTAGTTAGATATTTTCACTTTTTGTTTAAATCTTTTATGATTGTAGCTTCAAAACTTTTCATTAATTTTGACTTATTATTTTTAGATAAGTTATGCAAATCGTGGGTATGTTTCAAATTCCCTATAACCAGTTTTATACATTTCTTTTTAGTTCTACTAATCATATCGAGGGTTGAAAGTTTTCTTCCCCCATGACCTGTGATAATAAAACCCTAGTTGCCGGTATTTTTATATTTTTAAGATTGGATAAGCACTTTTTTCATAAATAGTTTCATCCATATCATCAAAAGTTAATCCATACACTTCGTTTTGGAAACTTTACCTTTTTCTTGTAATATAAAAATTCTTTCAAGGTTAAAAATTTTAGCATCATGTGATTTTAGCCATTTTATTTGAGATTCAAAATTGTGATTGACTAACACTATAATTTTGAATTTCTTTACTACTAGAAAAAAGTAAATAAAAATTATTCAGAAAATTCACTTTTCTTACACGGTGATAATTTAATGCCAGGCACTATTTTCTTTATATTTCAGTTTTAGGTGAATCGTCATCTGCATTTGCAATATGATGACCATCCAGTAGTAACTTACAGGCAATATGATCGAAGATACTCAACACTAATTATTAATTTTTCTGTACATTCTCTTCCTCTCTGCCGTAGATCATGTACTAATTGTAAAAATACGAAAAGTAATCATGAAAATACCCGTAGTTTCAAATATATCTAAAATTTCAGTATTTTCAATGTTTAAGCAACACGTATTGTATTGATACTTTCGTCATGAATTTCAAATAGTACCAATATAAACGAGTAGAACAATAACAATATATCCAAAAGACACGATATAGCGATAAGTGCTGTTCTCTTACAATGTTAGCGATGATTTTTGGCGTTGGGTATTCCTCTGTCTGGAAACCCTTGACCATGTTGCTAACCACCTTTCTTACGTTTTAATGCTTTTTGGAAATGCGACAAGGAAACTACTGCCGTTAATAATCCGGTATACTGTCGGATACCAACTTACAAATATGAGTCAGCCATATTCTTTTTCTCGTCAGCGACTATCAATAAAGAAAGTCGACTGTAAATTGAATAACGTTTATAAAAAGTCATAGTAAATGATGATAGTAGAAATATTGAAAAACTATATGTCATAAATGTATAGTCTAAGAAGTTTGCTGTTATGAACAAATAGCCTAAATATAGAAGCACTATATTACCCATAAAATTGAGATGATTTGCTCAAAACATCAAAATATGCTAAAGGAAACCTTTTCGTTTTCACTATTGTGCTAAAAGACTCGTAGTAATACTTCGTGTCATTTGAGCCTTAGATCTCACGCGTTGCTTCCAAAGACCTCCCAATGTTTCTGGACCAACATCCAACACATGTAGCAAGCAGTTCATACTTAATACGATATCCACGTAGTGTACTCTGCAAGAGCTGCAATATCTTCGGTAAATCATATATCAGTATCAGTGGCCAACGTCGACAACTGCACTAAATAGAGTGAGAGACACTCGAAATAGTAGTGACTAGCTGCGCCAACCAGTAGTGCTGACTTCGCTAATACACGTGAATTAAAGCTTGCATATTCTATCGTTTGAGATTTTACCTGTAAATAGAACTCTTTATTTCGAATTCTAGGATTACCTGTAATCACCCAGAGTTTTGGATCGTGTTTGATTCTCAATCATATAATATGAGCATCTTCGACGGCGATAGTATCTGCATCCAAGCACATTACATAACTCACCTTGAAGCCCGTTTAATGCCTTGATTGAGTGCGTTGGCTTTACCTCTGTTTTCTTGTAAATCGACGAAAATAAAAGTCATTATTTTCTGATTTTATAGATGAAGGATCTCTGCTGTATTATCTGAACTTCCATCATTAATGATAATAATTTCTTTCTTCTCGTGTTTGAGCTACAGAACATTAGACAACGTATCTTCAATCGTTTCGACTTTCGCTATAACAGGCAAGTAAAAGAAATGTAATGCTCTTCCTGACTCATCCACATTTATGTCGTGCTTCTTGTTCAATGAGATATCTAATTTCTCACAGTACAAATAGAAATAAATTGAGACCGACAATCCAGTAAATAGACATAAATGCAGGATAGGCAAAAGTTAAAATTGCAATTTCTTTACCTACCACTCGTTGAGTGGGTTGTGAAACGCATGGTAGTGGGTGATAGTACGTCACTTGCAATAGATTGTTGGTGCTAAATTAAACGGAAATATTTGTAATTTGCACCTTAATTTTCCTGTAACATAGTGTGATTAATTTTCAGTAAGAGGTTATAAAATTGAAGAGATAAGATTATTGAATAACACCAGCCATAACCTTATTTACTACAGAAGGGGTATGACGGTACAACACTCTGATGACATATTTATAAAGTGTAAATATAAAGAAAGCGAGTTTATATTACCACTTTGACTCGAGTATTTACAACAAAGTGTTAAATGTTGTTTTTGATTACATAATAATATTATTATGATGAATCAAAAGAAATAAATCGAACTATTCAATTGATGCTTTATATCAATTCTTTATTTGAGTTTATTTTCGACATCGAAGAGGTATATTAGAATGTACGTTCAATTATCTAATACGCCTGACGAATTTTCTCTGGAAATATTACGGACAAATACAAGATTTAAATCAACTCGTTGGCAAAGAGATAGCAAATTCTAGATGAGATCAAAGATAAAGATGACAAAAAGAAGACTTTCAGGATTTAATATTGCTGTTTCTTGAAAGTTATAGTGAAAGCATCCTTTTCGCAAAGGAATGGAGCAGTGGAAGAAAGAAAAGTCCAATTCAAAAGATGAAGTGTATTCGCTACTAAATATATATGAAGAAATAATTTCTTGTTACTAGTTTGTAATAATTAACTTACTTTTTGGTAAAAGACATGAGATTATCATCCTAAATTCATAAGTTGACACTACAAATCGATATTGAGAATATTAAGATGTGTATGAATTTTATAGACTAAATGCAATACATTAATATAAATATCAATTGTTGCAAAATACGATTTGTTCAATGACTTTGATAACATTATTCTTTATATTTGTGGAATGGTTAGTTTGATAACTTTTGAACATATTATAAAGAGAATGTACGTTCCTAGAAAAGAATAAAGTTGTCATCTAATTACAGGATCCGCATAAGTGGGTAGATGGAGAGAGAAAGATAAGTAATAATTTAGTTGATAAGCGCCTATGTGATGGTAAATCGCGACATAGGCGCTTTTTATAAAGTTAAAAATGTAAATAAAAATTATATAAATTACCCACATCTAAAAGGTGTGGGCTTTATTATCATTAACCCAACTCCGTGACAGGGTTACGCAAGGTATTGAGTTACCGGGGTGCGGGCACGCTCGGTGTTGTAAAACAGCAGCAATCAAGTAATGATGCTGTCCTACCGATTATAAGAAAGCCATGATAGAAGTAGCGATGGTATCTAGTTTTATTATTAGCTGGGTTTGGATGTTAAAGTTGGACAATATTATATCTTGTGCATACATAAGCTGCTTATACATAATGTTAGAATCATGATATAATTTTAAACGATAAAATATTTATATAAAATAATTAGAGAAATAGTTATGATTATGTTTTGCGGTCGTTAAACTAGATATAATTGCTCACAGATTTATAAACACACACTAATGTAATACACAATGATTGATTGTGTGGAGGAAACCATAAAGAAAAGTTTGATTTTAGTCAAAACTATTAAACATTCTTAAAGAAGAATATTAAATTATTGCTGTATTTTACCGGCAATATGTCTTGTAGTAAGTGCGGCATTAACCTTTTTGATTTATGCCTGACAAATATACTAGCTTCTACTCAAATAATAGTGAACATGAAAAAGTCCTCAGTGATTTAAAGCTTTCCAAAATGTTCAAAAGTGAGTTTTGCAGTCTGTTAATACATAATACAGAAAATTATCAAAAGTCCTAGAATTCTAGATGAAAGTATCTTAGAGAATTTTGATGGTCAGTATTCAACAGCTGAGTTGAATTCATTTTAAAAGAACCAATCAAACAAACTCTCTCAGAATTATTGCTGCATCAGTTACCACTGGGAATAAATCTGAATCTGACAAACCAAAATTGTTAATAAAATATCTGAAAGTTTTGCTCGCGGCATGTACCCTAAAATGATGAGTGTTGCAGTAATGTTACGACACTCCTCAGCACATGATAATGCTGTAAAAGTATCTCCAATAGTATCTGTCCAACTTAGTTATCAGCATTATTGGTATGGTAATATTTAGCAATATTGATTATTTTCTTAAAAGCATTCATTAGATAAGCGTATTAAGACAGAAGAAGATGTTGAATCGCAACTAGGATTACCTATTTTAGGTTCAATACAATTTAATTTACGAGGAATTACCATGACTGACACACGAAGAAGTACATCAGGTTTAGTGTCCATGAACAACCAAAGTCACCTAATAGCGAGAAATTTCCTGAGCATAGAGATCAAATAATATGTTTTGACCAAGTCACTGACGGGTGCAGTTCAGCACTTGTAATCACTTCAGAGGCACCAAGGCGCAGGTATGATCTACAATTGCAGCAAATTTAGCAGTTGCATGTGCAAGCGGTGCTATAAAACACTAATCGTAAGACGGGGATATGCGTAAACCTACGCAGCATGATATATCTTTAATTTGCCAAACCAATGAAGGCCTATCAGGTTTATTGCTAAATTGGTCACAACTTATCAGAGACAGTGTTATCTCAGCTGAAATTCAAGATTTGGGCGTCTTGACGTCTGGGCCATCCACACCGAATCCGTCAGAGTTAATTACATCAAGAGGGCATTTGCAAGTTTCGTAGACCACATTGTTGATGAATTATAACTTTGTAATTATCGATACGCCACCAGTGAACACAGTTACAGATGCGCAATTATTTTTCAAAGTTTACCGGCAATGTTGATCTACGTAGTTAATTCGGAAAAATAATAGTAGAATGAAGTTAAAAGGAAAAGAACTTATTGAGCAACAGAGAGCAAGTGTGGGGTGTGAGTCTTAAATAGAATGCCCTAGAGATAAAAGTGCTGAGTTACTATGCACATTATGGGACTGATGAATCATGAGTGATGTTCATAACCATATAATGGATTGATAGAGTGATGGTCCCAAACAATTGAAAAGAGTATTTGCACTATTAAAGCAAGCTAAGGATGGTGTAACGTTAGTGTAGCAACGACACTTTCTCATCATTTGCATCCGAGATGTGATAATGCACATTTCAACAGTGCTTCAGAGGTGGCGGAGTTAAGAACGCATCCAGAAGTTCAAGCATTGGATATTAAATTATTTTCCCGAGCAAGAAAGTGGGAATTACAGGATTCGATTCTGAAAGGCTTAGATAATGAGTGGTATTCAAAGTATTAATCATGTTCGAAATATACAATAATTGAATTTCCAACGGCGAAGTACCACATTATACTAGAAACAATTGTTTTTGAAATACAATCGAGAGGTTACATACCAATCATTGCACATCCTGAAAGAAATAGAAGTATCGCCAGAAATCCGGAAATATTATATGAATTGGTTGCAAATGGGGCACTGAGTCAGTGCTATCGAGTTCTTTTAGTTGAGTGAGAATGGTAGAAACATCTCGAAAGTTATCATTACAATTTATAGGAATGTAATTTGGCCGTTTGTAGCTTCAGATGCGCATTCATGTGACCAAAGACCATTTTGATGTACGAATGATTTGCCACAATCATAAATTGAAGAAATATTCGAATGATATTGAAGCATTACTCGAAATGCCAGTTCAGTAATCAATGATAATTTTGTTTATTTAGACAGACCGACTAAGCCAGGAAAAGGTGAAGTCGTTTTTGAAAAATGGTTTTAACTAAATATATTTTCGAATTAGAGCTGGTATACATGTACCAGTCTTTTGAGGTGCTTAAATGAATTATAATCATGATTGTTTACTAATTCGTATAATACAACTCTGTCTAATTGATTAAGGAATGGCTTTCAATAAAAGACTCGTATAGTGAAGGTAGTTTGATCAATGAATATAAAGATGAAGGTATTACTTTTGATATATAGGGCTAAGGAAGTGTTTTTATGGTATTAAGAAAAAGTAATCATGCAGGACTTAGATCAAATTATTGCACTTGAAAATATTGGTTTTTCACCGGAAGAAGCTGCAACACGAGAGGCATTGAAATTGAGAATTGAACAAATTCAAGAAACTTTTATTGTAGCTGAAAAGAATGATGAAGTAATTGGATACATCAACGGTCCAGTCATAAAAGAGCGTTACATTAGCGATGATTTATTTAAAAATGTCTCCACAAATAATAGTGAAGGTGGCTATATTAGTGTGTTAGGTCTTGTTGTAGCACCAAATTATCAAGGTCTGGTATTGCAGGTCGCTTACTAAACTATTTTTGAAACTCTTGCTAAGAATCATCATCACGATGGTGTAACGTTAACATGTCGAGAATCACACTTTTCATTTTATGAAAACATGGGTATCGTAATGAAGGTGTATCAGAATCATGTCATGGCGGTATAAATGGTATAACCTTGTTAAAAATATAAAAGGATGATGAGGTGTAAATATGGCGGTTGTTTATGTAGCAGGAGGAGGATGTTTATAGGGTGTTAGAAGCATGCAACAATACCTGGAATTATACATACAGAAGCAGGAAGAGCAAATGGAAGAAGCTCTAAATTAGACGGTCCGTATGATGGTTATGCTGAATGTCAAACTTCATATCGACGATCGTATGTTAACAATTACAGACATCATGAATTATTTATTTGAAAATTATCGATCCATACAGTGTGAATCGACAAGGAAATGATATTGGAGAAAAGTATCGAACGGGTTTATATAGTTGTGTAGATGACCACTTAATTGAAGCTCGTCAGTTCATTGAACGACGTAAAGACAGAGATCAAATGCAGTGAAGTCTTACTGCTGTCTAATTACATTAAAGTGCTGAAGAACATCAGCAACATTTAGAAAATATCCAGAAGATATGCATAGTGTCATATTTCAAAAGATTTTGCTAAATAAATACAAGTGATTTTCAGCGGAGAATAGATGCTTTAAATTAACCAAAATCGGAGAAATACCAGATATACTAAGAAAAGAGGTAGGTATTATGTATACGTTTGATGCGATCATTAACTGCTAGAGAAAACTATAAATTATTAATTGGTTCAATTCATTCACGACCTATAGCTTTTTGTTACAACATTACAATCTAAAGATGCATCAGTAAATGCAGCACCATTTAGCACAATATTGTTAATATACCATCCGCCAATGGTTGCTATTGCAGTTCAACGCAGGAGGTAAGAGAAAGATACTGCCTTGAATATGAGCGGACTGAGACTTTGTTGTGCATATTACAGACGAAGATAACGTTCAAGATATTAATGAGACTGCGCGCCGTTAGCATATGGAGACATGAGTTGAGTCACAGAATTATCACTTTTAATATCTACAACGATTAAGACGCCAGGAATTAAAGACGCGAAAATGAGATTCGAATGTATCCATCGCAAATGATATTGCTTGGAGATGTATTAGATGGGGTTGATTTAATAATAGGTGAAATTGTAACTTATCATATTGATGACAGATTTATGAGGGTGATTTTTAAAAATCAATCCACACGCATTACAGGCTGTTTCTCGTTTAGCCGGAAATGATTATGCTAAATTAGGGGAATATTTACGATAAAAGAGACCAGAAAATAATAAACACATGCTATAGCGGTGTACCGTTTATGGATTGAATCAAAAGTACACAGGTGCTAAAGTATGTGCTTCTCAAAATGAAGACTATATTACAAGAAAAATGTATCTAATAAACTTAAAGTAGCAAGACCCATAATAAATCTAATGGATATGTGCACCTTTACCTTGGCCAGCTTCGAAATGTTTGTGCTGCTGCACTTCCAATGCCTATCGTTGATAGTGATGCAAGGCGAAATGTTTTTATTGATAAAGCTAGTTGAGTATAAAGCAGCAGTAGTGCTTCTGCAATGCCGACGTATTTTACAAGTTCTTTTTGTGGGCCAAAAGTATGTTCAAACAGTTCAATCATACCCTTATCTTCTTGCAATTTAGGGCTTGAGCTTGGCCTATAGCTCTTGGCAAGTTTTAAATTCGTTATGTAACGTCAAAAATCATATTTAATTCCTCCCAATATTTAATTTTTGTGAAAGATGATTACTATCATTTTTACCCGTTTCTACATAAAATGAATCAATTATGTAACGTATAGTGTGAGTTTAGGAAATGTTTGCTCTGGAAATATAATTTGTTCACTCAAAATGTATGAAATTAATGTAGTCGTTTGTCGATGCGTTTCTTTAATTTGGTTAGATTGTAGAGAAGGGTACTATTTTTAAGTGCATCACAGATTTACCTTCGTTTTTGAGACATTGCGTTTAGTTAATAACGAAGTTCTGTTTTCTAGCATGTCAGCGTCGCCTTTTAGCATTAGAACTTAATACTTTAATATCTCTTAAGGCTATCTGATAGTAGTGCATTTTTGCCAGTCACCACTGAATTGTAATTCCAACCGCTACTTAACTCAATAGCATCTAAAATCGGTTATATGATTATTTGTTCTCATCATATCCTCCTCGATGGAAATTACATTAGTATCCGATTTTAAACGGCCATTTCTATCTACCATTGACGGGGAAACATCATCTTTATAAAACTGTACAAATTTTGTGCTAGGATATGATTGCATAACGTCATTTATAGATTTTTGAAGGTTCCAAGCATAGTTTTTACTGTTTCTCTATCTTTATCATAATAAGCAATGAACTCTGATTTCATATGTATTTGTGGATATTTGTTAATCAAAGATTGTAACTGTTGATTGAATGCATCACCTTTTAAGTGCATAACAGGTTTTTGAATTCTTTTGAACTTATCCGCATCATCGATACTATCTGTTCTGAAATTCAAGTACTGCCTTGTAACGCCGTTAAATTCTTGTTTTACTTGAAGTTTTTCGCTCATCGCATAATAGCTGTCTTTTTCAATTTCACTTTATTATTATAAACTAATCATGATTGAAGTAACTATAATTAATTAAATTTACAAAAGATATCATAAATATTAATTGTATAAAACCTTATCTGAATTTTTCGAATCAAGAACGCAAATTATAAGCAACCACGTCATATATAGTTTCTACTATAAATAAATTGTTTATTTATATTAGACGCTTATGTAAAGAGGGCGTAACCTTAAATGTAATTACTTATAAGGGTGAAGATAGTATGAATTATTCGCCAAAACAAGGTGTAAGAAGTCATGGTTTACCGCACGATCCATTTAAAAGTAGTACAGTACCACGTCCAATAGGGTGATCTCACTGTATCGAAAGATGGGAAAGATAATTTAGCGCCTTATAGTCAGTATCAAAACTTAACTTGGGATCCGCCTATGGTTATGTTCGCAGCAAATCAATCTGTTCTTGAGCATCATGAGCGTAAAGATACAGTAAAAATGCAGAAGAGACAGGGTGGTTTGTATGGAACATGGCCACTGTATGATTTAAGAGAAGCTGTTAATTTATCGTCGAAGGCACTACCACCCGAAGAGGATGAATTTGAATATGCAGGTGACGAAAGAAGCATGTATAGAAGCACCAGGTTATCGAGTCAAAGAATCGCCAGTACATTTTGAATGTGAGTACGTTCAAAACGATTCGTATTCCGACAGGAGACCCAGTATCTACCGTAGATATTGTTATAGGAAGAGTTGCCCAAGTTCATATTGACGATAAGGTTATTCTTGATAATGGTGAAATTGACATTAAGTCGATTAAACCTATTGCCAGATTAGGATATTACGATTACACAGTAGTGAATGAGATATTTGAAATGAAAGCACCTGCAGCTTCTAAAGAAGAGTTAGCAGGTTTAGAAGGAAGAAATTTCGATAATCAATCAGATGAAAAGAGATAAGTAATCTTAATCATTTTAGTGATTCAATGCATCGTTACTAAATATTCAACTTAGTAGCGATGCATTTTCGCTTTTATAAATGAAAATGTTAGCACAATATGTCGTGGTATTTATATTTTTAAAGAAGAATCTTTTAGAATTACAATACATATTACACTAGGTTTATTGAAAAATATTGGTATTACTTTAATATTAAAGATGTATTTTTGTATAATATTTATCGTTTAGTTGTAAATTAACTATTTATAAATAAAAAGGTGGATGATATAGATATATTAATACAATAATTATTTTAAAACGAAACAATTATAATGATTAAAACATAAAAAGCTAATTAGCCAAATTTATATATAGATTATACGCATAAACGAGAAAAAGTAATTTTTAAAAATATGAAAACGATTACTATTTAGACGAATAAAAATGAATTTTTGCTAAATTTTAACAAAATGAGTATTTTTGTATCAGAGTTGTATTAAATTGAATAGTGGCATATATTATAATCTAATGAATGTAAAGATAATACAAGGAGTTATTACATGAGTAAAAGACAGAAAGCATTTCATGACAGCTTAGCAAACGAAAAACAAGAGTAAGACTTTATAAATCTGGAAAAATTGGGTAAAAATCCGAATTAAAGAAATAGAAATGTTCAAAATTAGCTACCATTTATTAGTCATAGTTTAGTGAGTCAAGATAATCAAAGCATTAGTACGACGGATACGGACTGAAAACTACGGCGGTTATTGGTGGTGCATTCATGGTAAACATGTTACATGACCAGCAAAGCTTTTTGCGGCTTGATGCACCATTAACTCCTGAATTAAACACACAAAGTGAAACAGTAGGTAATCAAAAACTCAACGACAATCGAAGCATCAACATCAACAGCCGATTCCACAAGCGTAACGAAAAATAGTAGTTCGGTACAAACATCAAAATAGTGACACAGTCTCAAGTGAAAAGTCTGAAAATGTCACTGACAACTAATAGTACAAGCAATCAACAAGAAAAATTAACATCTCACATCAGAATCAACATACTCAAAGAATACTACATCAAGTTCTGATACTAAATCTGTAGCTCAACTTCAAGTACAGAACAACCAATTAATATATCAACAAATCAAAGTACTGCATCAAATAACACTTCACAAAAGCACTAAACGCCATCTTCAGCCAACTTAAACAAAACTAGCACAACGTCAACTAGCACCGCACCAGTAAAACTTCGAACTTTCAGTCGCTTAGCTATGTCAACATTTGCGTCAGCAGCGACGACAACCGCACTAACTGCTAATACATTACAGTTAATAAAGATAACTTAAAACAATATATGACAACGTCAGGTAATGCCACTTATGACCAAAGTACAGGGGTCGTAACGTTAACGTCAAGATACAACAAGTCAAAAAGGTGCCATTACATTGGGGAACACGTATTGACTCTAATAAGAGTTTTCATTTTTCTGGAAAAAGTAAATTTAGGTAACAAATATGAAGGGCATGGAAATGGTGGAGATGGTATCGGTTTTGCCTTTTCACCAGGTGTATAGGGTGAAACAGGGTTAAAACGGTGCCGCAGTAGGTATCGGTGGTTTGAGTAATGCATTCGGTTTCAAATTAGATACGTATCACAACACATCTAAACCAAATTCAGCAGCAAAAGCGAATGCAGACCCATCTAATGTAGCTGGTGGTGGTGCGTTTGGTGCCTTTGTTACAACAGATAGTTATGGCGTTGCGACAACGTACACGCATCAAATTCAACAGCTGATAACGCTGCGAAGTTAAATGTTCAACCAACATAACACGTCTCCAAAGATTTTGATATTAACTATAATGGTGATACAAAGGTTGATGACTGTCAAAATATGCAGGTCAAAACATGGACACGTAATATTTTCAGATTGGATTGCAAAAGTGGTACGACCAACTTTTTCATTATCAATGACAGCCTCAACAGGTGGCGCGACAAATTTACAACAAGTACAATTTGGAACATCTCGAATATACAGAATCTGCTGTTACACAAGTGAGATACGTTGATGTAACAACAGGTAAAGATATTATTCCCCAAAAACATATTCAGGAAATGTTGACCAAGTAGTAACAATTGACAATCAACAATCAGCAAATGTCTGCTAAAGGATATAACTATACATCGGTAGATAGTTCGTATGCATCAACTTATAACGATACTAATAAAACTGTAAAAATGACGAATGCTGGACAATCTTGTAACATATTACTTCACTGATGTGAAAGCACCAACTGCAACTGTAGGCAATCAAACCACTGAAGTGGGTAAAACAATGAATCCTGTTGTGTTGACTACAACGGATAATGGTACTGGACTGTGACAAATACAGTTACAGGATTACCAAGCGGATTAAGTTATGATAGTGCAACTAATTCAATCATTGGGACACCTACGAAAATTGGTCAATCAACAGTGACAGTTGTGTCTACTGACCAAGCAAATAATAAATCGACGACAGCTTTTTACAATAAATGTTGTGGATACGACAGCACTCAACAGTGACACCAATGGGAGATCAATCATCAGAAGTGTATTCACCAATATCCCAATTAAAATTGCTACGCAGGACAACAGTGGAAATGCGGTGACGAATACAGTGACTGATTGCCATCTGACTAACATCTGATAGTACAAATAATACACATTAGTGGTACACCAACAAACATTGGTACAAGATCACTATAACAATCGTTTCACACAGATGCGAGCGGTAACAAAAACGACAACAACTTTTAAATATGAAGTAACAAGAAATAGCATGAGTGATTCCGTATCAACATCAGGAAGTACACAACAATCCCAAAGTGTGTCAACAAGTAAAGCTGACTCACAAAGTGCATCAACGAGCACATCAGGATCGATTGTGGTATCTACATCAGCTAGTACCTCGAAATCGACAAGTGTAAGCCTATCTGATTCTGTGAGTGCATCTAAGTCATTAAGCACATCTGAAAGTAATAGTGTATCAAGCTCAACAAGCACAAGTTTAGTGGATTCACAAAGTGTATCATCAAGCCATGTCAGGTTCAGTTAGTAAATCAACATCATTAAGCGATTCTATTTCGAACTCTAGCAGTACTGAAAAATCCGAAAGTCTATCAACAAGTACATCTGATTCATTGCGTCACATCAACATCACTCAGTGACTCATTAAGTCATGAGTACATCAGGAGCTTGTCTAAGTCACAAAAGCTTATCAACGAGTATATCAGGGTCGTCTAGTACATCAGCATCACTAGTGACAGTACATCGAATGCAATTAGTACATCATCATTGAGCGAGTCAGCTAGCACCTCGACTCTATCAGTATTTCAAATAGCATAGCCAACTCTCAAAGTGCGTCAACAAGCAACTCAGATTCACAAAGTACATCAATATCATTAAGCACAAGTGATTCAAAATCGATGAGTACATCAGAATCATTGAGCGATCTCGACGAGCATAAGTGGTTCTGTTTCTGGATCACTACATAGCAGCATCACAAAGTGTCTCAACAAGTACATCAGACTCCGCTCGATGAGTACTTCAGAGATAGTGATAGTGACTCTATCAGTACAAGTGGGTCATTATCTGCATCAGACAGTAAATCAATGTCTGCCAAAGTAGTTCAATGAGCACGTCTCAGTCAGGTAGTACATCAGAATCATTAAGTGATTCACAAAGTACATCTGATTCTGATAGTAAGTCATTATCACAAAGTACCAGTCAATCAGGTTCAACAAGTACATCAACGTCGACAGCGTCTTCAGTACGTACTTCGGAATCACAGTACGTCTGGTTCAATGAGTGCAAGTCAATCCGATTCAATGAGCATATCAACGTCGTTTAGTGATTCAACGAGTGACTAGCAAATCAGCATCAACTGCATCAAGTGAATCAATATCACAAAGTGCTTCTACGAGCACATCTGGTTCGGTAAGTACTTCGACATCGTTAAGTACAAGCAATTCAGAACGTACATCAACATCTATGAGTGATTCCACGTTTAAGTACATCAGAGTCTGATTCAATAAGTGAATCAACGTCAACGAGCGACTCTATAAGTGAAGCAACATCTGCTTCCAGAGAGCACGTCTATATCATTAGTGAATCAAATAGTACTAGCGATTCAGAATCACAAAAGTGCATCTGCCTTTTTGAGTGAATCATTAAGTGAAAGTACGTCTGAATCAACATCAGAGTCAGTGAGAAGTTCGACAAGTGAGAGTGACGTCATTATCAGACAGTACATCGTGAATCGGTAGCACATCAACATCATTAAGTAATTCAACAAGTGGTAGTGCGTCCATTTCAACATCGACAAGTAACAGTGAATCAACGTCAACGTCTAAGAGCGAGAGTGTTTCAACATCACTGAGTACGTCAACGAGCACAAGTTTGTCTGACTCTGCAAGTTTGTCAACATCAATAAGGATTCCACAAGTGATAGTAAGTCTGATTCATTACACATCAATGTCGACAAGTGATTCAATCAGTACAAGCAAATCTGATTCCATTAGTACATCCACATCATTATGGTTCTACAGTGAAAGTGAATCCGACTCAGCATCATCAAGTGAAAGTAAATCCGATTCAACATCAATGAGCGTAAGTGTCCCAATCAACATCAGGAAGTACAAGTACGTCAACGAGTGCGAAGTTTGTCTGACTCAACGAGTACATCATTGTCACCAAGTGCCTCAATGAATCAAAGCGGAGTAGACTCAAACTCAGCAAGCCAAAGTGCCTCAAACTCAACAAGTACAAGCACGAGCGAATCCGATTCACAAAGCACATCAACATATACAAGTCAGTCAACAAGCCAAAGTGAATCAACATCGACATCAACGTCACTAAGCGATTCAACAAGTATGTCTAGAAGTACGAGCCAATCAGGTTCGGTAAGCACATCAGCGTCATTAAGTGGTTCAACTTCAACAAGCATATCTGAATCATTACTACGTCTGGTTCAGGTTCAACGAGCGTATCTGACTCAACATCAATGAGTGAATCCGATCTCAACAAGTGTTTCAATGTCACAAAGTATGTCCGGTTCAACGTACAACTCGACTTCAGTGAGCGACTCAGAATCAGTGTCAACAAGCACATCAACGTCATTGAGCACATCCGATTCGACAAGCACATCCGAATCACTGAGTACATCTATGTCTGGTTCACAAAGCGGCTTGACCTCGACATCAACAAGTATGTCCGGCTCACAAGTACATCTGAATCTCAACTCAATGCATCCGTCAGACTCAATGAGTATGCAAACTCATACTCACAGCACGAGCACATCTCGCTTATCAAGTGAAGCAACAACGAGCACGAGTGAATCTCAGTCTATATTAAGTGCAACATCTGAAGTGACTAAACATAATGGCACGCCAGCACAAAGTGAAAAGATTGCCAGATACAGGTGACTCAATAAAAACAAAATGGATTACTAGGTGGCGTTATGACATTATTGAGTTGGTTTAGGTTTAATGAAGAGAAAGAAAAAGAAAGATGAAACGATCAAGATGATTCTCAAGCATAAATTGAATTTATAGTTGGTTAAAATTAAAAAGACTGAGGCACCAATCACTAGAAAAATCGATATAGGATTTTAATAATTAGTGATGAACCCTTAGTCTTTTTAATGTTTTTGATATAAAAGAGGTGCAACATGTTAAAACTTTTTACAACAATACGAATATAAATTATATATAAAACGTATGCTATGCACATGTTTTATCTTGTTTATTTATATATTAGGCACAAACATTTCCATCGTTTCTATAACGATATGCAAGTAAAACATGAGCCATCAAAAATAGCTATTTCTAATATGGGTGGAGACGTTAATACTTTAAACATTTTCACTTTAGGATTAGGTCCGTGGTTAATATCAATGATTATCTTGATGCTGATTTTCTTATCGGAATATGGATAAATACATGAAACAAACAAGTCTTGAGAAGCATTATAAAGAGCGCATCTTAACATTAATTTTAAGTGTTATTCAAAGTTGTTTTGTGATTCATGAATATGTTTCGAAAGAACGTATTCATCAAGACAATATTTACTTAACAATATTGATTTTGGTTACTGGAACGATGTTATTAGTTTGGTTAGCTGACAAAAATGTCGCTACGGCATCGCAGGACCAATGCCGATTGTAATGGTTAGTATTATTAAATCAATGATGCATCAAAAATGGATATATAGATGCAAGTCATATTGTGATTGCGTTGTTAATCATCCTTGTGATAATCACATTGTTTATCTTATTATTTATTGAATTAGTAGAAGTGAGAATACCATATATCGATTTAATGAACGTTTTCCGCAACAAATATGAAATCTTATTTATCTTGAAAAGTTAACCTGCAGGCAGTATTACTTTTAATGATGAGTATTTCAGCTTTTTGTTTTCTTAAAAGTGGCATTCATTTTTATTTTATCTATGTTTAATAAAAAGCATATCAGATGACATGCCAATGCTGACATTTGATAGTCCAGTAGGTATTTCAGTATATTTAGTGATTCAAATGTTATTGGGTTATATCGAGATTTTTAATCAATACTAAACAAAAAATCCAAAGATTTCTTAAAGAGTGGCAATTATTTTTCAGGAGTTAAACCTGGTAAGGATACAGAACGTTATTTAAATTATCAAGCACGACGCGTATGTTGGTTTGGATCAGCATTAGTTACAGTCATTATTGGTATACCGCTTTATTTTCGCATTGTTTGTACCGCATTTATCTACTGAAATTTATTTCTCAGTACAACTGATTGTATTAGTTTACATCAGTATTAATATTGCAGAAACAATTCGTACATATTTATATTTTGATAAATATAAAGCCATTTTTAAACCAGTATTGGTAAGGAGGTAATATGAAATACTTTTATTCCAGCTTGGTACGATGACCAACGATGGTGGCAAGACACGACTGTGCCGTATTATCAACTACAAAATAAGACGGAATTTGACGATATGATTAGTTTAATGGGAATGCACCTGAAAATGACTTAGGATTATCAACTCGATTGTTCTCAATCATGCACCAAATTTAAGAACATTTTTACATCGATATGACTTATATGAGACAAAGTATTCGTCTGTGTTTGATGAAATTCAAGGATTCAGTCACCATGCGCCACAAGCGATTAATATCATCACTTAAAATGGCCGGATGATGTTGAGTTTGTGTACACCGTATTTATTAAATGTGTGACGAGTGAACAGACCATACAATATTTATTTTAGTCAAGAAGGGTATTCAATTTGGTTTGAAGAATTTGAAAGAGATCAGTTACAACGGCGTTATATTTTTGTGATGACAGAGGTTATTTATCAAAGGATACGTTATTTTGATGATCAGGGAGAGGCTTTCTTACAAGAATATTTAACGATTAATGGAGATTGTGTACTTCATGAAGATTTGAAAAATGGCAGAGTCACTGTTTCAAAAGATATCAACATCACTATCAACAAACAGAATATAACAATATGGCTCAACTAATTGAAGAAAAATTTCAAGCAATGATTGCACAACAAATACATGAAGACGATCATGTGATTGTGGTCTGATCTCAGGCACAATCGACAACAGTCAATCATATTCCAGCGAAATCATTAAGTTATTCCATTTTTAAAATAGAAATGAAACTGTGTCAGATGAGAATATCAATCTATCGTAAAAGAATGCCCATTTAATTGTTGATAGTGTGCAACTAGAACGTGATTTAATTATCATCAAGAAGTATCAGCGGGAGACACAATGATTCGAATCACCATTTGAAACGAGACAATCACCTAATATAAGTAGTCAATTGATGGAAACATTTATAGGTGTATGGATAGATGGTATGAGTGACGCTGATTTTGCAACAAATGATGCAACGACTTGTGGATTATATCGCACAGGAAGATTATTACCGTTTAATTTTATTATCGCGCCATCAAAATGACATACCGATGTGGCTTCGTGAATGTATTACGTCGGTAAATGAGGAATACCAAGTAAACAGAATGCGGATGTTAATGTTTCAGCATTAATGACACCCAAAGATCAAGATGACATCATTGCTGTTAAGACGATATGCGAACATGATGTTGTAGAAAGCTTACCGGACGTTGCGACTTAGTGATGGATATGTCAAAAGAACTCGACTTGTATTTACAAATTAGTGCACTAGCGCTGATTCACAAAATTAATGGTCAACAAACAGATTACATGTCTCTGATTATGACAATGGCCGTATTATAAATACAGTTGATGAATTAGATGATGCGTTAAATTATTATTTATTTTATTTGAAAAATTGGAATTATGCGTACGCCTATTCTTTTAAAAATTAATAGATGCATATGCTTTCTAAGAATATTATTAATCAGCCTCGATGAGTTAATAGAAGGTGAAATGATGCCACGTAAATTTAGAGTTTTGCAAATTGAGGAGACGATTTAGAACCTATTTTTCAACACCAGGTGTGAGTTGGGATTACTTCGATATTGATTGTTTGAATTTGATAGTGGTTATGTAGAGGCTATTGAAGCGATTGTTGAAGCAGAAGGGCGCTTTGATTTTATCTATATTCAAGCACCATACTCGGAGACATTAACGAATTTTATTACAAATGATAAGCGAACCATACAATACGTATGTTGATGAATCATTTTGGTCAGTTGAATATGAACAAGACGAAAATGTCCAAAATACGTTGTTCAACCATTACATTACCGGAATATTGAAGAACGTAATAATAAATTAGAGCAGTTAGCTCTCAGGACAGTATGGGAATAAGGTTTCTCCTAAGTTAGCACTTGTGCATCCGAATTTTAAAGGAGATGTCGTTATGCAAGGTAATTCAGAGCTCACATTGAGTGGAGAATTTGGGAAAGAATTTAAACCTATCGATCTTGGCAAAATAATCTCGTTTACGATAAAGATAAAAGTCATTCAAATATGGCCAGAATTTGATATTGATGGTGCGGTCGAGTTGCAATATACATTTAGATTGATTCAGACATGGCGCTGATGGTGCATTAATTGAACAAATCGTATATGACTGATGATATGTTAGACAGTCCTTAGAGATACCTGCAAACCATTTGATGCTTATATAGTGTAACTGTTAAGGCGCGTGGGAACGGACGGTACATTTAGGACCTATGCAAACGATGGTCTAGATTAGACATGGGTCAATTTTTACTTGCGGTGAGTCGTTTCGTAGATAGTCAACGACAGGAATTTATTTTATTATTTCCACCCTGGTGATAGGAAACCGCCACTAAACGTATATTTTAGTGGTTATCGAGACAGCGGAAGGTTTCGAAGGATATTATATGATGAAACGTATGAATGCACCGTTTTTACTTATCGGCGATCCTCGTGTTGAGGTGGTAGTTTTTATATCGGTTCATCTGAATATGAACAAGGTATTATCAATGTTATTGACGAGACATTAGAAAAGCTGAATTTTTAAATCACATGAATTAATATTATCTGGTTTATCTATGGGTTCATTTGGTGCCTTGTATTATGGTGCTCAGTTAAATCCTCAGGCAATTATTGTTGGTAAACCACTTGTTAATATTGGAACGATTGCTGAACATATGCGATTACTTAGACCAGAAGAGTTCGGTACAGCATTAGACGTCCTGGTGTCTAATGAAGGTGATACATCTCAAGCGTCGATACAGGCATTACAGTCAAAAATTTTGGCAAACATTTCAAAAGAAATCATTGTCACAAAACTTTTTTGCCATAGCATATATGCAACATGATGATTACGTATCCACATGCATTTCAAGAGCTATTACCTGTATTGACAGCACACTAAGCAAGAGTGATGAATCATGCAGTATTCCTGGGCGACATAATGATGATTCACCTACCATTGCAAGTTGGTTTGTTAATTTTACAACATTATTTTGGAAGACAAGTTTGGGAGAGTTCAACATGCTGAAAAACAAAACATTTAAAGTTACTTGGAGTTATATTTCACAAACTCACATTTTATGTATGGCTCTAAAGTATCATTTTCAAATGGTGAAGTGACTTTATAAAACTCTGATGCCCTCTGGACTACCGATTCATGAGTGGTTGATGTTAAAGCAATTTTCAAAATATAAGTGCGCCAAGTTTACCAATTTTGCGTAGAGGACAGCATTATAAATTGCATTTTGATTTTTGATGCAACGCCTGCTGGTTCAGTGTATTTTATCATCATTTTTATAATAAAAATGGCACAAAACTAAGTACTGAGATTGTAAAGTCAAATAGTATTACGATTCAATATCCTGATGAAGCCTATGCTTATAAAATAAAAATGATGAATGCAGCATCGACGAGTCTTACTATTTAGATGTTTAACAATCACAGAGATGACGCATCAAGATGATTTAGGTATAAAAAGCATGCGGGTGACGAAGATAGGCGATGACCAATATGGAAATGATATGTATCGATGTCATTATTGCAGAACCATCTGACACCTATCCAACTATTTCGAGATGATTTTTGAAACTGTTTGGTCATGTTTTGGCTCGTTGAACGTTGGATGGACGACAATATCGAGGGAAATATTAGCAACTAAAGAATGATATTTGCAAAAGTCAAGATATCCTAAAAGGCTGGTTAATTTGATTAGTTATGGGTCAAGTCAAATGTTTTTGCAACTTATGTCGCTCAACATTTCTGGAGTTGCAAAAGTGTATCGTACAAGCCATGAAGATGATGATTTAAAAGGATGGCTTACAGAACATGTCCCAGGAAATCATGAACTAAAAGATACAAATGTCGAGGTTTATTTTAAAGAAGAGAATAAAACATCTAAATTATATGTCACGTTTAATGAATCCAGTATGATTTTTAGATTACTTAGATGTATCGAAAACTGAATGGTGGGGAAGTAAATGAAACATAAACTAGATGTTACGATAAACGAATTAAGACTAAAGTCGATTAGAAAATAGTGAAACGCATCAATACATGGAGCGATGAAGTTAAACTCATATTCTGATGACGTTAAAACAAAAGACAATAGAATTTAAAGAACAGTTTACAGCATCAGAGTTGATACACTCAGATACATTGTTACCTGAAGCTTATGCAGTGGCACGTGAAGCGAGCTGGAGAGTATTAGGTATGTATCCTAAAGAAGTTCAGTTAATCGGGCGATTGTATGTATGAAGGTAACATTGCGGAGATGCAAACAGGCGAAGGTAAAACATTAACGGCAACGATGCCTTTTATGTTTAAAATGCTCTTTCAGGAAAAAGGAACATATTTAATTGCAACGAATGATTATTTAGCGAAGCGAGATTTTGAAGATGCAACCATTATATGAGATAGTTAGGTTTAACTACTTCATTAGGTTTTGTTGATATTGTGGATTATGAGTATCAAAAAGGGGAAAAACGTAATATATAGACATGATATTATATATACAACTAATGGACGTCTCGGTTTTGATTATTTAATTGATAATTTGGCTCGATAGTGCGGAAGGGAAATTTTACCACAATTAAATTACGGTATTATTGATGAAGTGGATTCAATCATTTTAGATGCTGCTCAAACACCATTAGTTATTTCGGTGCACCAAGATTACAATCAAATCTATTTCATATTGTGAAAGAGTTTGTAGATACATTGATTGAAGACGTGCATTTTAAAATGAAGAAGACCAGAAATATGGCTGTTAAATCAAGGTATTGAGCAGCACAATCATACTTTAATGTTGAAGATTTATATAGCGAACAAGCGATGGTCCTAGTGCGATATTAATTTTAGCACTGCGCACTAATATTTGTTTGAATCTAATGTCGATTACTTTGTATATAATGGTGATATTAGTTTTAATTGACCGTATTACAGGTCGTATGTTACCGGGAACTAAGTTGCAAGCTGGACTTCACCAAGCTATTGAAGCGAAAAGAAGGTATGAGGTTTCAACAGATAAAAAGTGTTATGGCAACAATTGCCTTCCAGAATTTTATTTAAAACCTTTGAATCATTTTCAGGTATGACAGCTACAGGAAAATTAGGGCGAATCAGAGTTCTTGATTTGTATTCAAAATAGTCGTACAAGTACCAACTGATAAAGCGATTCAACGTATCGATGAACCAGATAAGTGTTTGTTCAGTTGATGAGAAAAACATCGCGATGATTCTGATATAGTTGAACTTCATGAAACGAGACGACCGGTTTTACTCATAACGAGAACTGCTGAAGCGGCTGAATACTTTTCGAAAGTATTATCCAAATGGATATTCTAATAATTTACTCATTGCGCAAAATGTTGCAAAAGAAGCGCAGATGATAGCTGAAGCAGGGCAAATTGGTTCCATGACTGTTGCGACTAGTATGGCAGGTCGAGGCACAGATATTAAACTTGGTGAAGGTGTCGAAGCATTAGGTGGATTAGCTGTTGTTATTCATGAACATATGGAAAATAGCCGTGTAGACAGGCAATTACGTGGTCGTTCTGGTAGACAAGGTATCCGGATCGTCTTGTATATATATTTCACTAGATGATTATTTAGTTGAAGCGATGGAGCGATAGTAATTTAGCGGAAAAAATAATCAATTATATTCATTAGATGCACAACGATTATCGCAAAAGTAATTTGTTTAATCGCAAAGTTAAGCAAATTGTAGTTAAAGCGCAGCGTATCTCGGAAGAACAAGGGGTTAAAGCTCGTGAAATGGCTAATGAATTTGAAAGCATTAGTATACAGCGAGATCTTGTATACGAGAACGCAATCGAGTTTTCAGAAATAGATGATGCTGAGAATCAAGATTTTAAAGCGTTAGCTAAAGATGTATTTGAAATGTTTGTAAATGAGGAAAAGGTGCTAACAAAAATCGCGTGTTGTCGAGTATATTTATCAAAATTTAAGTTTCCAATTTAATAAAAAGATGTGGCTTTGTGTTAATTTTTAAAGATAAGCAAGCAGTAGTGACATTTTTATTAGAGCAATTTGAAAAAGCAATTAGCTTTGAATCGTAAAAACATGCAAAGTGCATATTATAATATTTTCGTTCAAAAAGTCTTTTTGAAAGCAATTGATTCATGTTGGTTAGAACAAGTCGACTATTTACAACAATTAAAAAGCAAGCGTTAATCAACGACAAATGGGCAACGTAACGCTATTTTTGAATACCAGTAGAGTTGCCTTTAGATTCATTTGAAGTTATGACTACGAAATATCAGAATGGTGAAAAATATTTGTCAAAGCATGATTACATTTGATAAAGAGGGTATGCCAGTTATACATTTTCCATAAATGAAAAAGGGGTGGCGCATGACAATATATAATATAAACTTTGGTATGAGGCTGAGCAGGAGCGGTGTTGAATATGCACAAGCTTACCGTGCTAAATTATTGAGACGTACAAATCAAGACACTAAATTTGTGTTTTTAGATTTTATACAGTCAGAGAACATACAGACATTAACGCAAAACATTGGGTTTAAAGATCAAGAAGTTATTTGGTTGTATCAGTATTTTTAGTGATATTTCTTTAGCACCAACAACGTACATGTTAGATGACATTGAACGTGAGCTTGGTCAGACATTAGTTTTAGAGAAAGAAATGGTAAGATGGTCCGCCTATATTTTAATGGGAAATCATCATTTGTAACATGTTATCTGCAAAATGAACAAAAAGATATTGTGCATCGTGCAGAATTTGTAATTAATAGTATGTTAGTACGTAAAAGATTTTTATAGTTATACGCATATTTTTCTGAGTATTATGCACCAGCTGATAATAAAGCGAAATTATATATGCGACAATTTTATAATCAAGATGGTTCCATCGCTTATAACGAATATATTGATGGAGACAGCTCTTTATATGTGTTTGAAGATGCGGTGTTGTATAACAAAACGGAATTTATTGCATACTTTTTACAACGATTGAATTTAACCCGAGACGATATTGTCATATTAGACCGCGCTTCTGATATTGGTCAGGCTGTTTTGCAGCATAAAGGTGATAGTAAAGTTGGTGTTGTGATTCATGCCGATCATTATAGTAATATTATGATGAGTGAGCAGCATATACTATGGAACAATTATTATGAATATCAATTTTTCAAAAGCTAAATACATTGATTTCTTTATTACAGCAACAGATATTCAAAAATCATATGGTTTTGGTCGACACTTTGAGCAATACTATCAAGGTTGATGCTCACGTGTTTATACTATTCCTGTGGAAGCATTGATGCATTATCATATCCAACATTATCAAGAAAAGCCATATGCGATGATTAGTGCATCCGTTTAGCGAATGAGAAACATATTGATTGGCTTGTCAGCGGTTATCGTGGCTAAACGACAAGTGCCAGAATTAACATTTGATATTTATGGAGAAGGTAGCGAGAAGACGCGACTGCGTAAAATTATTGATACACACCGCGCACTAAGATTATGTTCGTTTACTAGGGCATGTTAAACTGGATGAAAATTTGTATAATGATTATGAGTTATTTCTTTCTGCATCAACTAGCGAAGGTTTTTGGGTTAACACTAATGGAAGCGGCAGGCTCAGGACTAGACTATGATTGGATTAAATGTGAATTATGGTAACCCAACCTTTATTCGAGATGGGGAAAATGGCTACTTGGTACCTTTGCGATACCGACGAAGATAGTGTGGATGATGTTATCGCAAAACTAGCTCATGCCATTGTAATGTATTTTAACAATGGTCCCCAGACACCACATGACATACTCTTATGAAGTGGCACAGCAATTTACGACTCAGATATTATTTTAAAATGGGAAACATTAGTTCAAGAGGTGCTACATGATTAAATTATTTGATTACTTTTTAACATCATTCACGAAAGTTATATGAGTCTTTTAAAGCCAGTAAGTTGGAAGAAGATTTAACAATTGTACTCAATGACAATGGCTTTTTACCGGACGATGTTATATCATCCGTATCAATTTTTGCGAGATAATCATAATACAGAAAATATGAAACCACGATTTTTAAATCAGGTTACTGTACCAGCTTTTTGGGAAATTAAAGGTAACAACATCTCGGCTACAATTAATGATATGGGACGTCTACGAGGCAAAAATATTTTATCAAAGTGGAGAGCGCCCTAGAATTGTCGTGTCGAATGGTTTGATGACCAACAACGTGTCCGATTTGTCGATTATTATTCTAAGAATGGTATAAATTTGCACTAAACTGTTTACGATTTAAATCGTAAAGCGATCTTGAAGAAATATATGACAGCAGAAGGTAAAGAAGTGATTTATGAAAATTTTGTAACATCTGATGTCATATTGGATTGTAAGGAAGTCTACTTTTTCCTTCAAAGCTCGCATTCGTATTATCATCAAGCAACGAAATTACGGAACATCATTTCGTTATTAACTCACTCAGCCCTACCATTTTCAGTGTTATATAATTTGCCATCAAAAAGGTAGTGATGTTTTGGTATAGAACACGTAATAGTATGTCCCGGAAATATGCAATTGAGTGTAAAGGTGATATGAAACGACATTGTAATATTAGTATTCAGATAAAAAACGAATATGAAACGATGCTCAATATAGCAGACACAAAGGTTCAATCTCGTATTTTTACAAGGCGGATATCTATATAACTATCGTAGTCGTAATAGATATACTAAAGAAATTGTAATATTAACTAACTCGGATCGACTTCGTAACATCAAGGTATTGGTTGAAACTTTACCAGATTTTTAAGTTTCACATCGCTGCTATTACAGAGATGTCTGATAAGCTAATGCAACTGATCGATATGCTAATGTGCATTTATACCCATCTATTAATATTGACAGGTAAAGATGAACTATACCAGTTATGTGATATTTATCTTGATATCAATGAGGGTAATGAAATTTTAAATGCGGTGGAACAAGCGTTTGACTATGAGTTGTTGATTTTAGGTTATCGTCAAACCGCACACCATGCTAAAGTAACATTATCAGAGCACTTATTTGAGCATAATGATGAGATAACAATGGAAAGTAAAGACCAATTAATACAAATGTTAGAAAGTTTGAAAGATCAACAACAGTTTCGAGATGCTTTATTAGCACAAAAAGCACATGCCACACGAAATCTCGTGAACAATTCACAGGAGTTTTTAAACAGGCGCTCGAAAAGCTAAAAAGGAAAAAGCAGTCTAAAATAAAACATCATTTAATATAAAAAGATTTGACGTAATATGATGTTAGCGACATGGACAATATGATATTACGTCATGCTTGTTTTGTTTATTTAAATATAAGCTAAGTAATAAGTAGATAATTACTAACAACAATAACTAGATAGATAAGTGTAAATTTCTTGTAAACAGGTATATAATAGTATGTAATTCTTTGAAGGAAGTAAGTGAGGAAGGAGTATGTTGATGGCTAAATATCGAGGGAAACCGTTTCAATTATATGTAAAGTTATCGTGTTCGACAATGATGGCGACAAGTATCATTTTAACGAATATCTTGCCGCACGATGCCCAAGCTGCATCTGAAAAGGATACTGAAATTACAAAAGAGATATTATCTAAGCAAGATTTATTAGACAAAGTTGACAAGGCAATTCGTCAAATTGAGCAATTAAAACAGTTATCGGCTTTCATCTAAAGAACATTATAAAGCACAACTCAAATGAAGCGAAAAACAGCATCGCAAATAGATGAAATCATAAAACGAGCTAATGAGTTGGATAGCAAAGACAATAAAAGTTCTCACACTGAAATGAACGGTCAAAGTGATATAGACAGTAAATTAGATCAATTGCTTAAAGATTTAAATGAGGGTTTCTTCAAATGTTGATAGGGGTCAACAAAGTGAGCGAGGACGATCTTAATGCAATGAAAAATGATATGTCACAAACGGCTACAACAAAACATGGAGAAAAAGATGATAAAAATGATGAAGCAATGGTAAATAAGGCGTTAGAAGACCTAGACCATTTGAATCAGCAAATACACAAATCGAAAGATGCATCGAAAGATACATCGGAAGATCCAGCAGATGTCTACAACAGATAATAATCATGAAGTAGCTAAAACGCCAAATAATGATGGTTCTGGACATGTTGTGTTAAATAAATCCTTTCAAATGAAGAGAATCAAAGCCATAGTAATCGACTCACTGATAAATTACAAGGAAGCGATAAAAATTAATCATGCTATGATTGAAAAATTAGCTAAAAGTAATGCCTCAACGCAACATTACACATATCATAAACTGAATACGTTACAATCTTTAGATCGACGTATTGCAAATACGCAACTTCCTAAAAATCAAAAATCAGACTTAATGAGCGAAGTAAATAAGACGAAAGAGCGTATAAAAAGTCAACGAAATATTATTTTGGAAGAACTTGCACGTACTGATGATAAAAAGTATGCTACACGAAAGCATTTTTAGAAGTATATTTAATAAAGACGAGGCAGTTAAAAATTCTAAAAGATATACGTGTTGATGGTAAAACAGATCGACAAATTGCGGATCAAATTACTCGTCATATCGATCAATTATCTCTGACAACGAGTGATGATTTATTAACGTCATTGATCGATCGATCACAAGATAAGTCGCTATTGATTTCTCAAATTTTACAAACGAAATTAGGAAAAGCTGAAGCAGATAAATTGGCTAAAGATTGGACGAATAAAGGATTATCAAATCGCCAAATCGTTGACCAATTGAAGAAACATTTTGCATCAACTGGCGACACGTCTTCAGATGATATATTAAAAGCAATTTTGAATAATGCCAAAGATAAAAACAAGCAATTGAAACGATTTTAGCAACACGTATAGAAAGACAAAAAGGCAAAATTACTGGCAGATTTAATTACTAAAATAGAAACAGTATCAAAAATAAAATTTTTAATTTAGTTAAATCGGCATTGAATGAGTAAAGCGGATGATTTATTGAATTTACAAAAAGAGACTCAATCAAACGAAAAAGATATAGATTATATTTTTATCACCAATAGTAAATCGTCCAAGTTTACTGATCGATTGAATAAAAATGGGAAAACGACAGATTTTAAATAAGTTAGCAAATTTAATGAATCAAGGATCAGATTTATTAGACAGTATTCCAGATATACCCACACCAAAAGCTAGAAAAGACGTTAACACTTGGTAAAAGGTAATGGATTGTTAAGTGGATTATTAAATGCTGATGGTAATGTATCTTTGCTCAAAGCGGAAACGATAAAAGAACATTGGTTGCCGATATCTGTAATTGTTGGTGCAATGGGTGTACTAATGATTTGGTTATCACGACGCAATAAGTTGAAAAATAAAGCATAATTATATTGGGGGAAGAGCATCTATATATTTTAAGTATATAAGACGTCTTATTTCCCCTTAATTTATTGTGAAGTATATGCAAAAATGCAATGAATAGATTGTCCATCATTTTAACGTTATAATGAATTTAACGACTTAGAACTACACAAGTAAAGGAGAATGAAGATGTCTCGAAAAACGGCGCTATTAGTTTTGGATATGCAAGAAGGTATAGCGAGTAGTGTACCTAGAATAAAAATATTATTAAAGCGAATCAGAGAGCAATTGAAGCAGCAAGACAACATCGAATACCAGTCATTTTCATACGTTTAGTGTTAGATAAGCATTTTAATGATGTCTCCTCGAGTAATAAAGTGTTTTCAACAATTAAAGCTCAAGGATATGCGATTACTGAAGCAGATGCATCTACACGAATACTTGAAGATTTAGCACCACTAGAAGATGAGCCGATTATTTCTAAGCGACGCTTTGGCGCATTTACAGGTAGTTACTTGAAGTTTATTTACGTGCAAATGATATTAATCATTTAGTATTAACGGGTGTCTCTACAAGTGGAGCTGTATTGAGTACGGCATTAGAAAGTGTAGATAAAGACTATTATATTACTGTTTTTAGAAGATGCTGTTGGTGATAGATCAGGATGATAAACATGACTTTATTATTGAACCAAATTTTTATCACGCTCATGTGACATTGAATCCGTAGAGTCATGGAAAAGTAGTTTATAGTTAATATAACGTCAATTAAAAGCTCGGCAGTAATGTTTGAGAATAAGTACATTTGCTCATATTTATAAAATGTGTGAGATGGCGAATTGAAACGGATATGATGAGGAACATTTGAACATAAAATAATATATTTATATAAAACGACCCGAGGCGTTCGAACTGAATGCCTCGGGTTTAATTGAATAAGAAATCGGACTTATGAACAGAAATATGTTTAAGTCCGAACTCCTGTTTATACTTATAAATTTTACGGGTTTAATATAATACTTATTTACCTGTAATATATGATAATTCTTCAGCGGCAGCTGCGTTGATAGTTCTATGAGAAATGATACCTAATCCTTTAACATTGGATTCTGAAATAACGATAGAACCATCACTGTTAACTTTTTCAACAAATGCTACATGACCGTAATGTTGATCTGCACCAAATTGTCCAGCCTCAAATACAACAGCAGCATGACGTTTTGGTGTATGACTTACTTGATAATCACGGTATTGAGCTCGATTATTCCAATTATGTGCATCACCTAAATCACCTGAGATAGATGTACCAAATTGTTTCATACGGTTATATATACGTACAAGTACATTGGCCATGTGGATATGGCATACTATCAGATACCTCACGGAAAGGTTTGAATTCATCTGATGAATCATCATAATCACTGATAGAACGTTCATATTTATCTAAATCTGGCATGCGTTCATCGTCAAACTGAGTTAATTGATAGTGTTTAATAATACTGTTTAATTTCTTAGCATAGTTTGGATGCTGTAGCATATGTTTTTAGATAAGTGTGATGTTGCATCTTTATAAGAATCGAGCTTCCGATTTCCATGTTGGTTTATAAATTGTTCGATTGCCATCACTACCATTTTTAATAAGGTCAGAGTAATCTTTTTAGTGATTCTTTCGTGCTTGGATATTTTCAGAATCCAGCATTAATACTATACAATTGATTACCATCAGCTTCTAATGTGTTAAAAGGGAACAGAATTCCCTTCAAAAAGCACCTTTGATACCGAATAAATTATGGTTTGGTGACTTAGCTAAAGCACTACGACCTGAGTCAGATTCTAAGATTGCTTGGGCAATCATGACGAGACGCATAAATATCGTTATCTTGACCAATGCGATGTGCATCTTTAGCAATTGATTTGACAAATTGACGTGTATCTTTTGAGTCAACAACGTTAAATTGTCCGCTATCATCATTGTTAGATATACTAGGATCTGTTTCCGAATAATGATGTTGCACGTGTATCCTTTGATTAACATCGTTATTGAATGATTGAGCAGGTTTAGATTTATGTTTCAATTCATCTTGTGTTGGTAACTGTGGATTCTTTTGTATTAGATTTTTCATTTTTGTCTTTTTAGATTGAGATGCATAATCTTTTGTGTTTTCTTTGCATCTTCACTGTATTGATCCAAAAATAGAGTCTAAAGCCGAATCTGACATTGATTGATTATCTTTCGATGAAGATTTTTGATTTGCTTTATCGTCACTTGCTGAGTTGACTATTTGATTGATTAGGTTGTGTTGGCTTTGTGAATTTGGTTGCTTAATAGATGTACTTGGTTTTGTATTGTTTTGATTTAGGTGCTTTTTGATGGTCTGCTTTATCTTGTTTAGATGATTGCGTATCAGTGTCATTTTTGATGCTATTGTCACTGTTTTTATTCGAATCATTTGTTGACTTTTTCGCCATTACGAGGTTGTTCATAATCGAAATATCCGAATTTAAATTGAATAAGTTTTGGATTAAAGTTGTTAATGAGTAATTATCATCGTATTTATTTTTGGTTAGCAATTGGTTTATATTGGTTTGTGGTAAATTCTTATAAATAAAATCAATGATATTGTTAGAGTCTGAAGTGCTGTCGTCTATAGTTTTAAATGTCGTTATTGTCTTGGTTACTTGTATTATTTTTGTCTGCTTTATCAATATCTTTACTTGTAGTATCCTTAGAAGTTTCATCGTCATTAGATTTTTGAATCATGAGATGTTGTCTTAGCTGTAGTATCTTTTTGAGGTGTATCAGCACTAAGCGGTAGAGTGAAACTAAAAGTAGGTAATCGAGCGTAGTTGATAGTAAATAAATTAAAATTTTATTTTTAGGCATATTTCGTATTCTCCCTTGAAAAATATAATAATTAAGTGTGATAATAAACTATGATTTGTTATAATTTATCGTATGCTGAAAATAGTTGATAGGTATCAATCGACTAAATATCTTCCAGTAAATTGATTATACTAATTCTACAACGCAAAAATAAATTAATTTACAAAAATATATAAAAATATGAATAATTCCTACATAGAGTGTGACAATGAAGAACGCATTTTAAATTATTTAGTGGATGCTGAAGAAAGTAGCTAAGACGCCAGCTGTGTGATTATCTTAGCAAAGCTTAGCTATTTTGCCATCGTTCTACGCTTGGTTTAACTTATAGGGCAATGTGGGATCCTATGGCAACACAGGACACATCAAAGGTCGCAGTCGTTAATGAAGATAAAAGGCGACACAATCAGAGGAAAAAGTTAATGTCGGTAATACGATGGTTAATACACTCAAGAAAATAAAAGTTTTTGATTGGCAGTTTTGTAAGTAGAGAAAAGCTGATCATGAGATAAAAATGGGTAAATATTTTGCAGGTATTTACATCCCATCTAAGTTTACATGAAATTACAGGGACACTACGTAAGCAGCCTCAAAAAGCAGATGTAGAATTTAAGGTGAATCAGAAGATTAACGCTGTTGCGTCTAGCTAACAGATACTGGTTCGTCAGTTGTCGTTGAAAAAGCGAATGAACAATTTAATAAAACAGTAACTCGAGCATTATTAGAAAGAAGCTAACAAAGCAGGTTTAACTATTGAAGACATTGCCGACAATTAACAAGATAAAATACGGTATATTCAGCAGATAAAGCTTTACCTAAGATTAATGACTTTGCGAATAAAATTGTATATTTGAATAACCACCAAGCGGATTTAGATAAATATGCCAATGATTTTGAAAACTAGGAAATTATAAAGGTGATATTTTAGATGCTCAGAAAAATTAAACGAAGTCAATGGTGCTATTCCGCAACTTAATGAAAAGGCTAAGTTGATATTAGCTTTAAATAATTATATGCCGAAAATTGAAAAAGCGTTAAATTTTTGCAGCTGATGACGTGCCAGCGCAGTTCCCTAAAATTAATCAAGGCGACTTAACATTGCGAGTCAAGGTATCGATCGAGCTAATGGACAGTTAAATGATGCCAAAGGCTTCGTCATCACAAGTTAGAAGTAGAGTCGGTGATTATCAAGATGCAATTCGACGCGCGCAAGATTTAAATCGAAGAAACCAGCAACAGATTCCTCAAAATAGCGCGGCGAACAACGAAACATCAAATAGTGCGCCCTGCAGCTGGTAATGGTGTAGCATCAACGCCACCAAGTGCACCAAGTGGCGATACTGCACCAAATAATAATGTTACGCAAAATACCGCGCAAATAGTAATAATGCGCCTGTATCGACTACACCACAAAGTACAAGCGGGAAAAAGATGGTCAAAGTTTTGTAGATATAACAACAACACAAGTCAGCACGCTAACGAGAACACACAAAACATTACAGATAAAGATGTTAAATCAATGGAAGCGGCATTAACGGGCTCTTTATTATCATTATCAAATAATTTAGATACCCAAGCGAAAGCCGCACAAAAAGATAGTCAGGCATTACGTAATATTTCGTATGGGATTTTAGCATCGACGTGCTTCTGATTTTAGAGAGTCTTTTAGATAATGTTAAGTCCGGTTTTAGAATACACAACGCAATATAATCAACAATTTATCGATACATTAAAAGAGATTGAGAGAAGAATGAAAATGTTGATTTATCAAAAAGAAATTGATAAGGTAAAAAGCAGCTAATAATCGAATTAATGAATCATTAAGGTTAGTTAATCAATTAAGCAATGCATTAAAGAATGGTAGTTCAGGAACCGCTGAAGCTACTAAATTACTGAATCGACTTTCAAAAACTAGATTCATCATTATCATCATTTAGAGAGTTATGTTAAAAGATCTAACAGCTCTTTAGTATCAATATCACAACGTATTATGGATGAATTGAACAAAGGGCAAACTGCATTATCCAATGTTCAGTCTAAATTAAATACAATCGATCAAGTCATTAACAGTGGACAAAGCTATTTTAAAAATGGTAAAACACGTATCGATAAACACAAAACAGTATTAGCAAGTATTGAACAACAATACATTAGTGCTGTTAAAAATGCTCAAGCAAACTTCCCGAAAGTGAAAAGTGATGTAGCTAAAGCTGCTCAACTTTGTGCGCAATGACTTACCACAGTTAGAACAGCGATTAACTAATGCGACAGCAAGTGTGAACAAAATTTTACCAACGTTATTAAATGGTTACGATCGAGCGGTAGGATTACTAAATAAAAATCAGCCACAAGCGAAAAAGGCTTTATCAGATTTAGCTGATTTTTCTCAAAATAAATTGCCTGATGTTGAAAAAGATTTGAAAAAGCGAATAAAATTTTCAAGAAATTGAGACAAAGATGATGCAGTCGACAAATTAATCGACACACTTAAGAATGATTTGAAAAAGCAAGCGGCATTATTGCAAATCCTATTAATAAGAAGACTGTTGATGTTTTCCCAGTTAAGGATTATGGTTCAGGTATGACGCCATTCTATACTGCACTGTCGGTATGGGTAGGTGCACTCTTGATGGTAAGTTTATTAACGGTTGATAATAAACATAAGGTCTAGAGTCAGTCTTAACGACAAGACAAGTGTTCTTAGGTAAGGCAGGATTCTTTATAATGCTTGGTATGTTGCAAGCACTCATTGTATCGGTTGGAGATTTGTTAATCCTAAAAGCAGGAGTTGAGTCACCTGTATTATTTGTACTTATAACGATTTTCTGTTCGATTATCAACTCAATCATGCTTATATAGCGTGCGTATCAGTACTTGTGTAGCTAGGTAAAGCCATTGCAATCGTATTGCTTGTATTACAAATTGCAGGTGGTGGGGGAACAATTCCTCAATTCAAACTATTACGCCACAATTTTTCCAAAACATTTCCGCCATACCTTACCATTTACGTATGCAATTGATTCATTACGTGAAACAGTAGGCGGTATTGTTCCGAAATCCTAATTACGTAAAATTAATTATATTAAACGTTATTTGGTATAGGACTAACTCGTTTGTGGGTTTTAATTTCAAAACCTGTAACAAGATCCAAATGGATGAAGCGCGCATCTGAGTTGACCAAAGTAACGTTACAGAATAGGGATTCAAATCCACACATTAGGGTTATAGCTCCTTAATGTGTGGATTTTTATGTCGACCCTAGACAGAAGAGAGATAGTAATTTCTGTCTTTTGACGGGACTTCCGGTTGTTATCATTGCTATTATCCAGGATGACTTACTATAGCACTAATATTACCGACAAAGTGAATATCCTCGTCTTCCGTAGTTAAAATAAAAGCTAGAAACCTTTTTGGATGTCATAGTGCTTATCGTTTCACTGTTAAAAAGTACCAGTACCATCGATAATTGTAGCTAAGCAACATATGTATTATTGAATTTTAAACTCAAGGAATATCCCATTTATATACCGCAAAATATTGATTATCTATAAACGAGTTACAGTGTGTGTCGATGTGAGTTGTTATAGGAGAAATGGGTTCATGATTGCCTAAATTAATCACACATCTTTACTTTGCCTAAGTGCAAACTACGCAACTGACCATTTCGATCTCGTCTATCATAGTCATAAATACGGTAATGTCGTATCGAGATTGTTAAAGTTCTAAAATTAAATACCTGAACCAATGGCAGTGGACAAAGCAGAACATAATAGTGTCACCGGGCTTAATATATACGTTTGAAAAGACTGTCAAATTCATGACACAATCAGTGCCTTATTAACGTCTGTTTATTATGTGCATGTACGCTATATATAATTTCTGCACCTGGGCTGCATCTAAAATATACCAAATATCTCTGTTTTACCTAGTTCGCCTCGTGTTTTAAAGCGTAGTCATCATCTGGGTGAACTTGAATAAGATAGTTCTATCACGGGCATCAATACTTTAGCAAGAGGGAAATCACATCTCGTGAATCACACGAATAATTCACGACAAGTTGTGACCAGCCGATCTAGGTCATATCCTCTTGTATGACCATTGATAATGTATTAGACCATTTTGATGTGCAGAAATTGCCCAGCAGTCCACCAGTTGTTTCCATTAGGATATCATAGTTAAATGCTTTTAATGCATGACCGCCCAAATTCTGTCTTTTAAAACGGGTTGTAAAAATAATGCCATAGTTAAACTCCTCTATATTTTCATTAATAAGTTATAACCCTGTAGTACCGTTTGCATTAATTAGTGATTGGCAAAACCATCATTCATTAACGCTTAGATAAGCGCTGCCATTTTTTAATGTGTATCCTGACCGTTGTTTGGTACGGCAATTAAGAATATCAATTGAGGTAGATCATCTAGACTCTCCCATTTAACACCAAGGATTATTTTCATAATAGCTACAATCGGTTGTTTTACAACATCAGATTCTTGCATGTGGAATGGCCATGTTCATGCTAACATGCCGTAGACTCATTTCACGTTCTAGGACGCATTTTTTAATGCGATGTGTGTCACATAACGGCAAATTTTTAAGTTTATGAATCAACATATCAATTGCTTCTTGTTTCGAGACATGTCGCATCAGTAATTATCATAGTTTATCGATCAAAACATGAGAAGGTTTTATTGAGATGCGAAGTTCTTGCAGTTATCATTCACATTGTCAACCTCTGCATCATGTTGTGTAATATCTGTATCATGAAGTTGTGTGTTGCGCTGGTGCATCTTATCGTTATAATTGCGTATTGCGTTTAATATTAGTACAGCAATCACAGACAAGACCAATTATCACTATCACTGCAAAGATAAACCATAATACGATCAATACCACCTAACACAGCCACGATTGGACCCTCCATGGCGACTTATCGCCGACACCACCAATGGCTGCAATGACTGGATGCAATCATTGCACCAATGATGTTTGCAGTATAATGCACGATCTTGGGCTGCGAAAGGAATAGCACTCAGTAATACTAAACAGTCCCATAGTGAAGGAAGCCTACCCATTTCTCTTCGGAATGATTGAATTTATACTTTAGAACAAACGTTGCTAAACCTAAACCGATTGCGTGTACATACAGCAACTGCGACCATACTTCATAACGGCGTAATTACCTTCAGCAATAAGTATTGCCAATAAAATGCTACTTTGTCACTGGACTGCCCATATCGAATGAAGGCAATCATCGCACCTATAATCACTGCAAGTATAATAACATAGCAATCTTGCATACTTTTGTAACCAGGTTGTTAATGCCTCAAAAATATTAGAAATTGGTGCACCGATTAAAATATAAATATCAACCTACAACGACCGATGAAATAATGTATTGGCTAATGATAGGCATAATTGCGCGACGTTTTTGGAACTTAATATCTTTAATCCACTTTGCGATATAACCTGCTAAGAAACCAGCAACAATACCACCTAAAAATCCAGCCTGCATCACCGCCATAAAAACTACCGTCAGCAGCGATAGCGCCGCCAATCATACCAGGAACAAGAGACTGGGCTTGTCAGCGATACTAACAGCGATATATCCAGCTAGTATTGGAACCATAACGAAGCACAACTACTAATGTTTCACGGATTTCAAAATGAATCATCTGGGATGACTAACTTTTGATGTCGTTTCACTGCCTAGAGTCATGGGATGGCGATAAGGAGTCCACCAACTACGATAAAAGGAACCATAAACGATACACCGTTCATTAAACAAGTTGATACACCATTTGAATACCACTTTTAGACTTACCGCGTATCTTCGAATGATAATTTGTTTCAGATTGATAAATAGGCGCATCTTTGATTAATGATACGTTGAATTAGATCTCGGATTATGAACCTTCGCGAACATTTTCATTAATCAACCGTTTACCAACAAATCGGGATAGATCAACTTGTTTACTTCAGCTGCAATTATGACGTCAGCTTCGATGTCTCGTAGTTAAACATTTCAGCACCAACACCGCCCTGTGTCTCTACTTTAATATCCACACCCATTTCTTTTGCTACCTGCTCAAGCTTTTCTTTTATTTTTATATGTATGTGCAATGCCATTTGGGCATGAGGTAATAGCTACAATTTTCATAAAATCATCCCTTTTCTATATTGTGTTGTATTCTCGATATTTGAAAAGTAATAATTACCGTTACTAGTGGCAATTATTCTGTAAGTATTCAAATAACTGTTGCTTTAAACTATAATCACCTAAACTACATAAATGGTCTACTGAATCATCATCCGTTAGTACCACTGCATCATTTGTTTGTAAAAGCTTTGTCTTTATGCGAAATCGCTAAGAAAAAGACAAGTTTGACATCGTGTTGTCGCTGGCGAAAAACATCTTTTGTGCGAAAAATACATGTGATTGTAAAACTTTTCTGCGATCTCCATGGGAGAATCGCTATGTACTGATTTTATGTATGTAGAAGATGATTTTCACGCCCAAAAGCTGATTCTATATATCCTCTCTACAATCGCATGATGTGCTTGTAATATTTTTGAGCTTCTTC
>BNJT01000335.1_pt1 | contig 132579 bp, 206 predicted proteins | sample 8540491 | NCBI WGS metagenome assembly BNJT01 (sample SAMD00202455, study PRJDB9452) | human saliva metagenome | host: Homo sapiens | reverse complement strand
TCGTCCTACTATCACTACTGGTTTAGTAGTAACTTCTTCGTTTGAAAAAAATACATAGGGTGAGTATTCTGAGTTATTAGATATTAACATTATTCCATTATCAAGCTTTTTCGAATTTTTACATGTGGCGTCATCTCCGTTTACTAGGGCAATAACCACATCTCCATTGTTAGCTGTTGATTGTTGTTTTACGATAACAGTATCTCCATCGTTTATATCTGGTTTCATACTATCTCCTTTGATTCTAAGTCCAAAAAATTCGCCTTGATTCTGCCATGATTGAGGTATCTCTTCATAGTCTAATATATCCTCAACAGCTGAAATAGGTATTCCTGCTGCTACTGTACCTAATACTGGGATTTTTATTCCTTGTGAATTCGTGTCTTCTTTCACACCTAATAGAAAATTAGGAGTAGTGTGAAGTGCTGAAGCAAAATCACCTATTCTGTTAAGAGGTAACTCTCTTGTACCGTTAAAATATCTTGAGATAGCAGATTTAGCTATTCCTACTCTGCGTGCTAGTTCACTCATTGACATATTTTTGTTCTGCAGTCATCTTTTTTTACTAGTTCTACTACTTCGCTATTACTATTCATTTTTAATTACCTCCTATTTTCATAATTACATTATAACATTGTTCCCGTTTGAACACAAGAATTATTTAAAAACATTTTTATATATAAAAAGTGTTGACAAATAAGAACAACAATGTTATTATTATTTTGTACTCGAAAGAGAACGAATAAAAAGAAAGGAGCTATCATGAGATTAGATATTAAAAAGATTAAAAAGCGGAAAGAGTAGCTAAAGGATTATCTCAAGAGGAAATGGCTACTAAAATGGGTTTGGAAATCAAGAACTCCCTATGTTAAAAGAGAATTAGGTATAATTGATATAGGTGTAGATGAATTTTTGAAAATGATTAAAATTCTAGGTTACACTGAAAATAATTTATCTATAAAGAAGACGTTCCCGTAAGAGAACAATAAAATTCTTTTTCAAACAAACTTATTACTAACCGACTACTTCAAGATAGAAGAAAGGAGGAATGAGAGTGAAAAAAATCTAATAATAATTATAGCTGGTATGTTTGTTGTGAAAAATAATAGACCACGCAAGTGAGCGTAAGTCTATTAAGGTTGACTCTAATCTTCTTGGTGCAACCATTTATGGTACTCTGCAAGATAGAAGAAAGGAGGAGTGGATGTGTTATCAGAATATTATGAACTGATAAAAAGTGAATTAATGAATGCAATAACAATTGTTGGATATATTTTTGATATTGCACACATTAATAACTACTATTCTTTCAGAAATTATTGGTACTTTACTTAATTTTAAAGATAAATGGACGAATAAGAGCAAAAAAAGCGATAAATGTAGTAAAAAAATGAAAATTGTGATTCATTAAGTGCTATAGAAAAAAATACTAATATGAATGTAAGTATTCCTAATTTTAACATTAATAAATTGATTTTTATCAAAGGTTTCATAAGATATAACTTTTCTTTTTATAACCCTAAGAAAAAATGCTAAAGTAGGAAGACCGAATATTAGGGACAGCAAACATTAATATTCCTAATGCTATTGACACTGTATGCATATTAATATTATCTATCATTTTTAAAAGAACGCTATCGTATCCTTTACTTTTTAAGTATATTAAATATTTATAGAAATAATTTAAACATAAAAAAAGGTAAAAAGGATAGCGAGCAATACAATTTCACGAATAAATTGTAATTTAGATTTATTCATATAATTCACCTCCTTTGGTGTAATTATAACACAAGAGAAAGGAGGAGTGAGGATGGAAATAAAGAAATTAATTTTTAGATGATACATATTTAGAAAATTGTACTTTATCTCATGATATTCCAAAAAGAAATAGCCGAAATATCTAATAGTTTCGTGAAAATAACTACTGATAAATTGACTATACAATATGTAAATTTAGATTACATTCAGATAATTATACCTAAGAATTTAAAAAGTTATTTCTTCGACTAGACCATGCAATTAAAAATAGCGAAGGTGTTAGATATCGACTTAAACAAATTGAAAGAAGGTGATTAAAAATGCAAGAAATTTACGACGCTTATTCAGATAAAAAGAAGAATCCAGATCATTGGGTTAAACGAGCCATATTACGTAAAAATTTTAGAAATGGATAAATCAAAAGATAAGTTCAATAAATTTATTAATGAATTAGAAGGACTTGAGGATTCATATCTATATATTCAAGGAACTTTAAAATCAAATACAACTTTTAATAAAGTAAGAATTTATAACTATATAAATCATAAAAAAATAGAGAGGAGGAACGACAAAAATGCTCAAAAGAAAAATAAAGAAAGATAAATTAAACGTTATTTACTGGACTGTAGCCGTTGTGAGTATTTGTTTTTAACATTAACAAATGTTGACTGGCAATTAATCGGAGGAATAGCAACAGGATTAATAGCAATGATTCAATTCATGTTTGATAAAGATTTTTGCTAAAAAAATATTTTTAATTAGGAGGAATGTATGAACAAGTTTAAAAAAATTATTCTATAGAAGAGGGTTTGAACTAATAGATGACTTAAAACGGAGAGTTACCTGTTAAATCTACAGTCCATAGTGCAGGTGTTGATTTTATAGCTAGTCAAGATATCGTGATTCCTGCATTTAGATTTAAAGGCGAAGCAACACTAGTGCCAACTGGATTAAAAGCATTTATGCCAAAGAATGAATGTTTATTAATATTTTGCAAGAAGTAGCTTGCCGGTTAATCGTGGATTAGTAATGAGTAATGGTGTAGGAGTTGTAGATTCAGATTACTATAACAACCCAAAAAATGAAGGTCATATATTGTTGGAGTTCAATAATTTAACAAACAAACATTTAACAATAAAAAAAGGTGAAAAGAATTGGACAAGGTATTTTCTATAAAAGTGCCTAAAGTAAGTTATGGAGTTAGATTAAAAGGAGATAAGCGTGGTGGAGGATTTGGAAGTACAAATAAAGAATAGTTTTAGTGAAAAACAAAAGGAAATGCTAAATCATCTAAATGATTATGGTGTAAAGGTAGAACCTTATGTTAAAGAAAAAAATTCCCTACAGGATTTGAAAGTTATGAATTATTTGAAGTACTAGCAGAATATTTCACTCACACAGCTAAACTATTAAAAACAAAAGTATTTAGAAGAGGAGTGTTAGCTAATGAATATTCCTAATTTCAGAGCATACGTTGATAAAAAAATGTATAAAATTATTGGTTGGTACGGTGATTATATCACATTAGGAAGAAAGTATGAAAGTAGATATATTCAATCAATCAACGTTAAGAAAAATGATGTAATCATCATGTATGGAAGTGATTTAAGAGACAAAAAAAGGAAATGAAATATTTAGTGGGGATATTGTAAAAAAATACTGATAAAGATATTGGAATAGTGAGATATAAAGACGGATCTTTTTGAAGTAGATTTTAAGCAATATATCCCAGCTCAATTAGGATTGATAAATGATGATTTAGAGATAATTGGAGATATCCATAGAAATAAAAAAATTACTAGATAAGATTATTAATAATAATAAAAAGTTATTTGTTTAAATAATGTAGAAAAAAAGGATTAATAAAAAAAGGAAAAGAACGTCTAAATAGACGTTCAGCGATTACCTATAATATACCACAATTAATCCAAAAAAATGCAAGATTTCAAAAAGAAAAAGGTGATATTTATGTTGTTATTTGATGAACAGCCAATAGTATTTGATAGAACGTTAGCAAGAGAAATTGGTGATAGATCAGCTACAGTATTGCAGCGTGTTCATTATTGGATAGAAATAAATCGGAAAAATAGAGATGAAAAAAAGCATATAAGGACGGACATTATTGGACTTATAAATCTATTAGAAGATGGTATGAAGAAGATTTTTGATTACTTATCATTTTCTACAGTTAGAAGAACTTTTGAGGATCTAATAGAAAAAGAGTTTTTTTGATAACCGGAGATTATAACAAATTTGGTGCAGACAGGACAAAATGGTATAGAGTTAATAAAGAAAAAAAGTTAAAGAACTTTTATATAAAAATTGGAAAAAGAGAAGAATAAAAAAAGCAGTTGTCAAATACAACAAATGCAAATGCTCAAAATGAACAATTCTGAAATGCTCAAAATGAGCCAACCTATACATAAGAATAATATAAGAATAATTAATAATGATTATATATCATCTCATTCTAATAATATTATATATAGCGAAGAAAAAGAGCAAATGGATGAGAGAGTGAATGATGAAAAACAATAAAAACTAATAGTCTTAAAAAGAAATACAACACACAGTATTTCAAAGACAGCTTTGGGTATTCCCGAGTCAGCATGAATAAAAAGGAATTAGACAAGTGGATTAAATACGCAGTTGATATTTGTTTAATGCCTCCTGATACAAGACTTCACATAGGAAAACAGAGTGTAAAAAGCTAGTGAAGTAGTAGAGAGATTAACAGAGTTGAGGCATGAACATATTAATTATATTTTTCTAGATTAAGTCAAGTTAAGTATCCTACAAATCATCAGAATTATATGTTAGCAGTCCTATTTAATGCTAAAGATCAATACGAGAGTAGTATTTCAACATTTACAGGGGCAAGAATAACATCCCTGGTAAATACGTTGTACCTGTTCCAGATTATTTAAAAGATAGGATAGCTGGTAAGAGTAAAAACAAAGGAGGAAAGAGTAGTTACTGATGAAGACGAAGAAGCATACAAGGAAATGATGAGTGAATTAACAAAAAGGAAAAAGAACGCAATGATGTTTAGTGATAATTTCTAACAGGAGGTTATCGATTTGGAATTTGTAGAACCACTTAGGACACAAGAAGAACTAGATGCAATGAATTATTATTTTTAAAAGTAGAAGTGAGCGTGATTACTTACTTTACTACATGGGAATAAATGTAGCTTTTTAGAATTAGTGATTTATTAGGATTAAAGGTTGGTGATGTAAGAAACAGGGATAAGATAAGAAGGCGTGAAATGAAGACTGGGAAGTTAAGAGAAATGGTTGTATTACCTAAATTAAAGCGTGTGTTAGATGATTACTGCATGGATAAAGAAGATGAAGAATACTTGTTTAAATCGACACGATATAAGAACTCTAACAGACCAATCACGAGGACACAAGCATACAGGATATTAAAAGACTGGTGCTAAAGAGTGCAGGGATAAAGAATATAGGTACACATAGTTTTAGAAAGACATTTGGTTATCATTTTTTTACAAAGAAAGTAAGGATGTAGTAACACTCATGAAATTATTCAACCATCATGATCCTAGTATTACATTAAGATATATAGGAATAGAACGTGATGAGATGAGTAAAGCTGTTAAAAAAATGGGGTGGCTTATAGACATCATTTTTAAAAAAATCTATTATGTAACCAATAAGGGAAACATTACATAGGTAAAAATGCAATGTATTTAAAAATACTGATAGCAGTAAGGTTTGAAGATATTAACTAAATGTAACACTTTATAAGATATGATACATATTTATTATATAAATTAATCACTCACTCATTCATTCAAAAATATAAATTAAGGAGAAGAATTAATGATTAATAACGTAGTTTTAGTAGGAAGACTAACAAGAGATTTAGAATTAAGATATACTACATCAAATAAAGCAGCTGTTAATTTTTACATTAGCGGTCAATAGAAACTTTAAAAAAATGAAAGAGGAGAATTTCCAGCAGATTTTATAGGTTGTACTGCTTATGGGAAACAAGCGGAGAATATGGCACGATTTCTAAATAAAGGAAGTTTGATTGGTGTAGAGGGTAGAATTTCCACAAGGAATTATCAAGGAAAAGACGGAAAGACAGTATATATTACAGAAGTGATTGCAGACAAAGTTAACTTCTTAGAGAGTAAAAACAAGGGAATAACAACCAACAAGCATATCCAGAGACAAGTAATGTTACAGATTTCTATGATTTTAATAGTGAGTATAATCCATTTATGGAGCAATAATTAATATGTTTTCTTGGAAAGGATAGAATTAAAAAAATGGGAAAGAAGAAAATCATTAGAAATAATTTCAGTTTAACAAAAGCCAGGTCAGAAGAAATTGACAAAACGGGAAGCAATAGATCTAACCATAAACGAAATAGAAGAGAGCTACACTAAAAAGATTAAATACAGAAGTTAATATAAAAAGTAGCAGATTTCATTGGTGACTTTTTGTTTAGCATTAGCATGGAGCTTAAGACATAATCATAATTACGGAGCTAAAAAGAATTGAACGTGCTATTAGAGAATTATTTGAAGTAGTAAGTGATGCAAAAAAATGAAAGAAGCTGGACAGATACTATTTGATATGAGTGAGATTAAAGAACAACTTTTTAGTTGAAACTGGATTAGATATAGAACCTGTAATAGTAGAAGAAGTTAACAAGCATTTAACAAGGGTAAAGGAGTTTAAGGAAAATGAATAAAGTTGTAACTATTAAAGAAATGATTGAAACTATTAAAGAAAAAAATGAACTGGAGCGAAGCTATTTTTGGCAATCGAGCTAGGAGTAGATTCACAGAATTTATTAGCATGGAAAAAAAGGAAGAACGCCACGATCTAAAAACTATAAGAAATTAAAAAGAGATATATGAAAGTTTATGTAAAGAAGATAACGAAGATAAATTATTAATGCAATTTTAAACAAGCAGAAAAATAATATATTAGAAGCACTTTCTGATGTGGATAAAAATTTATTAGAATTTAAAAAAAGGCTTAATGAAGAGCGTTGGAGTGTAGCATTTACAGAAGCAAGTATTAAAAGCATGGGAACACAAAAAAAGAAACATTTAGAAAAACAAATTAAAAACAAATAAGAGAAGAATGGGGAGAAAAACAATGTATAAAAAGTCAATGTTTAAAAAAATGCTAAAAAGAGTAGATGTGATAGAAACCACTCCTGATAAAGTAGAAAGCTATATTGAAGCTTATAAACGAGGAGAAATAATTGATTTACCTCCACTAGCAGAAAAACGAAGAAATAAAAAGAAATCAGTATTATAGGAGGAAAAAGCTATTATTTACGTTGATGATATAGGAGGAAAAATATGGCAAGGAATAAATTAATAGATCTAAATAATCATTTATTTGAAGCATTAGAAAGAATAAATGATGAAAAACTTAAAAAGGTGAAAAGTTTACAAGAAGAAATGGCAAGAGCAAAAAACTATTACAACTATAGGAAATACGATTATAAATAATGCAGGCTTAGCATTAGAAGCAGAAAAAAATATAAAAATGACTTCGGTAAAGGAGTTTCCTTACCAATGATGATTGAAAAATGGGAAATAGTGGAAGTTTCAAAAAGGACATACTCCTTGGAATAAAAGGTGTAACTGGATATATGGGAGCTAACAGAACTAGCTTTAAAAAGGACATACTCCAGCACGATTTAGAGAATTGTATTCTGAAAAGAACAAGTGTAGATGGAATAGTTGAAATAAAAAGTAGAAAGAAATAAATGGATATCTAAACATAGATTTGTTTTGGGAACAGTATCACAATAGAAAAGTCCCGAAAGGTAAGGTGGTGATATTTCTAGATGGTAATAAAACTAATTTCGAGATAGATAATTTAAAAATTAATATCTAGAGGAGCATTATTAATCTTAAATAGAAAAATATAGGCACATACTAAAAAGATAAAGAATTAATGAGATCATGTGTTGATTTAAGCGAATTAATATACGCAATAGGGTAAGAAAAAGAAAACAGAAGAAAATGAAAAACTAATGTAGATAAACTAATGAGAGAGAAAGAAATTACTAACAAAGAGTTAGCAGCTCTTACAGGATTACATGTTAAGACGATACGGGAAGTACGTAAAGGATTAACAATGACAAGGTATAGTACATTAAGAAAAAAATATAAAAACATTAAAGGAGATTAAAAAAACAATGATTAAAAAGAGTAATTAAAATTGAAACAACAAAAGAAATGGTAGCAAATGATATTAATGAATTAATTACAGGTAGTGATATTGATCAAGTATTACTTGAGGAAAATGAATACGTAGTAGATGTTCAAGTTTTTAAATGTGAATGAAACATTAATAGCAATAGTTAAGATAGGAGAGAAATAATGGATCTTAAAAAAGTTTAGGGTTATGAAGTTAGAGAAAGCCGAATAGAAGGAATATTAAGAGAAATAAAAAGAAGTTATATCAAACAAAGATATAAGGTTTATAAAATTATCAGATATTCACGGAAGAGATATTTATATTAATACTAATGAGATTATATCAATTCAGGAAGATAGTGAAGATATAGATAAAGGAACGATAACAAATATTACGGCAAGATGGGGAATGTTATTAGTATTAGCAACACCTGAAGAAGTATTAGAAGCTATTAAAAAAAGCATAACAAAAAAAGGAGAAATAGATGAAGAAGATATTATTTACAATTACAACATTAATGATGATTATATTTTTTTGGAGGAGTAGCAACAGCTACAGAGATTAAAGTAGATAATCCAGAGGTTAAAGTAACTACAAGTGGTGACAGATTTAGTCCTGTAAATGTGGAATATAAGACAAAGTTTAGCGATGATTTAAAAATTAATAACGGGGATAAGGTAATTTTCAACTTACCACAAGAATTAAATTTACAAACTAGCTATAATTTTTGATGTAAAAAGGAACAGAAGGAAATGTGGTTGGTAAGGCAACGGCTAGTGTTGAGAATAACAACGTAACAACAGTATTTAATGATTATTTTTGCAAAAACGTCCATTAAATAAGAGTATGCAACTTTCCCTAATGACAGTATGGAACAAGGAAAAAGTAAGTGGAACAGAGACAACGACTTACGACTTAAATTTTAATGGTACTATTGTGAGTACAAAAGTTGATAAAGATGGAGTACCAGACGAGCAAGAAATCGTTACTAAATGGGGCGAGCAAGATGGCAACATTATTAAATGGGCAGGACGTGTTAATTACAAGAAAGCTAACCTAACTAATGTGGTAATTACTGATAAGTGGGACGACAACCAAGAGTATGTTGAAGGAACTTTAAAAAGCTAGAATATTATCAAGTATAAATCCATGGACGAAAAACAGGAGAAGTAGCAAAAGAGAACATTGAATTTAATTCAAATGGATTCACAATTAAAGCTACCTGCATTAAATGAGATTGTATCTTTAGAGTATTCAACAAAAGTTAAAGATTTAAGTAAGAATCCAACTAACAACTTAAGAGTACAAGCAGATAACAATGTGGATTGGGATAAAGATGTGATGGTGCAAATAGCAAAAGGAGACGGAAGCGTTGAAGGGGAAAAATAAAACCCGAACCAACTTTTGATATACCAAATGAGGCACCTAAATATGAAAAAGCCAGAGCTTAATATTAATGATATTCCATTAATGCCGCCAGCTCCGATTTTAGAAAAAGCCATATCTTGATATTGCTGACATTCCAACAACGCCTCCAGCTCCAATTTTAGAATTACCAGAGCTAGAAATTCCAGAGCAACCTAAAGAAACTGAAAAACCAAAAGAGAAAGAAGTAGTTAAAGTTGTTAAGGAATTTAAAAAGGAAAAACAAACAAGCTAAAAGTTAAAAAAATTAGCAAACACAGGATTAGAAAATGATGATTTAACATTATTAGTAGTATTAATGATGGCAACAGCATTAGTAATAAACCGTGAGAAAGGTAGAAGAAATTAAAAAGGTGTTAGATTAATGAGATATAAAGTAATAGATTATGTTTCTAAAGTAGAGGAAGTAGAATTTGGAACGTGTGAATTATGTTTTCATACAGGATACGCTGAACAAGGATACTTGGTTATTGAAGATGAATTAGGAAAGAAAGAAGACATACCATTATATGAATGGGATTGGGGAGATTGCTATGAGATATACATAGACAATGTAGTGGATTTCTCTCATTGGTTATCACAAAAAAACGAGCCACCACTAGAAGAAATAGATAACCTTTTTTTCATGGTTATCAAATTTAGTAAGTGATTATCATGAGGAAAAAAAGAAAAAAAGCAAATTAATACATTACAAATTAAAAATTTTTATTTAAAAAAACGGAGAAATACTTGATGAGTTGGTGGATGAAGAAACAATAAGAGACTTAATGGAACTTTATGAGTACACAAAAGACAAGGAATTCTTATTTGTAAGTTTTAAAAATTAAAGGTATTGAAATCAATGTTAAGGATATAGATAAACTTTATTGTACAGAATGTTAAAAAAAGAAAGGTTGGAGAGAATGAGTAGAGAATATACAGTGGATGATGCAAAAATTCTTTTTAGAGAATTATAAGAATATACAAATGGAATGTAATGATTTTCTTTTAAATGCTTATCAACCAGGAGATAAAAAAATGAGGTTAGCGCCCAAAAAAACTGGAAGGGAAAAACGAAAGAAATATAATAAAAAAATTAGATAACAAGGTATATCAAGAGAATAAAAGAATAATTAAATGTATAGATAAGTTCTTAAAATCACTTAATCCTGAAAGTTATAGAATAATATACGCAAAAGTATTTCACGAGAATGAAAAAAACTACGATATTGCTAACAAATATCATATGGATATTTCTACAGTTAAAAAGGAAAGTAAGAAAGTCTGTTGAAGGATTGGTAAAACTTTTTAAATAATTTTTAAAAAGTTGAGCCCAATGAGCCATTTTTATGTGATAAAAATGGTAGTGTGAGAAGTTTAACGGAGGAGTTAAGGTACGGTTGATATTTTTTTCTCTTTTAAAATTTTTTTAGTTAATACGAATTTCTTTTTAATTGCTGGTTATAAAAAGAAATTAATGTGGAACACGCAAAAAAAGTGTTATTGAATTCCTCCGTTAAAACTTACTTAATAAACAAATTAAAAAGCACTTTGATCGGTGCTTTTTTTATTTTGTATAAATATTAAAAATACCCCCTCCTCATAAAATTTAAAGGGGACTTATAAAATAGGGGGTAGGTAAGGAGAATAATGTGAGACTTGATAAGACCGGTACCCACCGTACCGCATTCGATAAAAACAAACAGAGGCTGCTAAAGACTCAAAAACTGTTGTGGAATCTGTGGTAAAACCTGTGGATAAGTCTATTAAATACCCCGACCCTTTAAGTCCTGTTATCGACCATATAATCCCCGTCGCAAAGGGTGGTCATCCCTCAGACATAGAAAACTTACAGTTAGCACACTTCTATTGTAATAGACAGAAGTCAGATAAACTGTTTAGTAAAGAAAAAAAGAAGTTAAAGAAGATGTGATAGGTAATAGAAACTTACCAAAACTGTTAGATTGGATGAATTACAAGGAAAAAAATAACAAAAAAATACTTAAAAAAACAGCAAAAAAACGTAAAAAGCTAAAAAAATTAGCAAAAAAATAAGGAAAAAAATGAACAAAAAGCCTAATTTATCAAGGTTTTTAAAAAAATTAAAAATTGAAACATTGATTTAAAAAGGGTTTATGGGGGGTTAGACCCTCCCTACGGTTTCAGCTGACCTTCACGCCGTCACTGTACATTTTTTTCTCGCGTGAAAAAAATCAGATATACAGAAAGGAGTGATTTTTTTGGAGTACAAAGGAATAAATTATCTGCGTAGAAAGCTAGCTTTGACTAATTCTAGAGTAGATTTACGATATAAACAGTATGCAATGAAATTCAATGATGAACAATTCGGAATTACAATACCAAAAGAACTGAGATACCAGTATAGATCAGTTTTAGGGTGGTGTACAAAAGCTGTTGATAGTCTTGCAGACAGATTAGTATTCAGAGAGTTTGAAAATGATGATTTTAAAGTAAATGATATTTTCAAACAAAATAATCCAGATATATTTTTTGATAGTGTGATTCTCTCATCTCTGATAGCATCTTGCAGCTTTGTGTATATTTCAAAAGTTGGAGAGGATATTCCACGATTACAAGTTATAGAAGCTAGTAATGCTACTGGGATACTAGATCCTATTACAGGACTATTAACAGAAGGATATGCAATTCTTAAAAAAGATGAGAATGGTAAAGCATTGTTAGAAGCTTACTTCACAGATGCAGAAACCGTGATTAACGATAAGAGAACAGGTCAATCAACAGTAATAAAAAATACTGCTGGTATTCCGTTATTAGTGCCTGTTATTCATACTCCAGATAGTGTTAGACCTTTTGGTAGGTCAAGAATAACAAGGTCAGGAATGTACTATCAAAAACTAGCTAAAAGAACGTTAGAAAGGGCGGATATTACAGCAGAGTTCTATTCATTCCCTCAAAAATACTTACTAGGTATGGATGTTGATGCCGAACCTTTAGAAACATGGAAAGCAACAGTCTCTAGTATGCTACAAATCACAGTAAACGAAAATGGAGATAAACCAACAGTAGGACAATTCACTACTCCGTCAATGTCTCCGTTCACTGAACAACTAAGAACAGCAGCTGCTTTATTTGCTGGAGAAACAGGACTTACTCTTGATGATTTAGGTTTTGTGTCTGATAATCCATCTTCAGTTGAAGCTATTAAAGCTAGTCATGAAAATTTAAGACTTGCTGGAAGAAAAGCACAACGATCTCTAGGAAGTGGACTTTTAAACGTTGCTTACGTTGCTTGTTGTTTAAGAGATGATTTTAAATATAACAGAAGTCGTTTTATCGATACTAAACCAAAATGGGAACCTCTATTCGAAGCTGATGCTAACATGCTAACTTTAATTGGTGATGGCGTGATTAAACTTAACCAAGCATTACCAGGATACATTAATTCTAATGTGATTAGAGATTTAACTGGTATTAAAGGTGATATGGAAGCTAAGCCTAAAATTGAGGAAGTAGAGCAAACGTCCAATAATTCAGATGATAAGCAAAATAACAGAGTAATTTCTACATATGAGATTACATCACTTTTTAAGTAACTATCAAAAAAGGCGTACTATCTAAAGAAAAATAGTGTTTTTACTTCTAACCTCAACTGGAATGAGTAAACAAGAAGCAGAAGCTATGATTAACAAGACAGAATTAGCGGTGAAACAAAATGAGTAATGTAGTATTAGAACGTATTATTGAAACGTTTGAAAAAGAATTGAAACAATTAAATATACAAGCAACATCTTATGTGGATGTTAATGAATATGCAGTGGCTTTAGGAGAAATTCTAACCACTGCTTTTAATATTCATATTACTGAAAATCCTGCACCTATTATTAAAGAAATACTAAACGACAGATTGAGGGAAAATCACAGATTAATTACTGATTTCGGAACTATTGTTCAAGAGTTATTGAACAAGAAAGCGAAAATCGGACTAGCTGTTCAAATACCTAAATTAAATCAAAGTAGGATTGATGGTTTGGTTGGGAGACTAACTGAAGAAGATTTTGAGCAGTCAAAATGGTTGTTAGGGTTCACCTATAGTCAACTTTAATCAGTCTGTTGTAGATGACATGATAAGGAAAAATGCTGAATTCCATTACAATTCTGGAATGAAACCAAAAGTAGTGAGAAAAGAAGCAGGAAATTGTTGTAAATGGTGTAAAAGTTTAGTGGGATCTTACACTTATCCAGAAGTACCGAAAGATGTATACAGAAGACATCAGAATTGCCGTTGCACTGTTGAGTACTTCCCTAAAAAAGGTGTAAGACAGGATGTTCACACTAAACAAATTATATTTGATGAAAAAAATTATAAAATTTGCCCTGCCGTATGGCGTTAAACTAGGTAGATTGGAAAAGGAGCAGCTAAATGACAAAAATTTGGTAGACAAACTCCTACTCAATCGGTGATTTTAGACTATAACGAAAGTCGTTATCAAGAAGCTGTAAATCTATATAAAAGAACTAAGCTAGATGTGTATGATTGGCAGTTAAATTTATTAAAATCAATCATGGCAATAGATGAAGAAGGCTTGTGGACGCATCAGAAATTTGGCTATTCGTTACCACGTCGTAACGGGAAGACAGAGATTGTGTACATTCTTGAAATTTGGGCTTTACATCAAGGTATCAACATTTTACATACAGCGCACAGAATTAGTACATCTCACTCATCTTTTGAAAAGGTTAAAAAATATCTTGAGAAGATGGGATATGTTGACGGAGAGGACTTTAATTCTATTCGTGCAAAAGGTCAAGAAAGAATTGAACTATATTCCACTGGTGGAGTGGTTCAATTTAGGACTAGGACTAAAAATGGTGGACTTGGTGAAGGTTTTGATTTAATGATAATCGACGAAGCTCAAGAGTACACAATAGATCAAGAATCAGCTTTGAAATATACAGTTACAGACAGTAAGAACCCGATGACAGTAATGTGTGGGACACCTCCCACACCAGTGTCAATTGGGACTGTATTTACTAAATACCGTGAAGCTTGTCTATTTGGGAAAAGTAAATATTCTGGATGGGCAGAGTGGTCTGTTGAAACTGAAAAGGATATAGATGATATTGATGCTTGGTATAATTCTAATCCATCATTAGGGTTATCATTTAACCGAAAAGAAAAAAATTGAAGCTGAGCTTGGTGAAGATAAATTAGACCACAATGTTCAACGTCTTGGATATTGGCCGTCATTCTCTCAAAAAAATCTGTAATTAGTGAGAGAGAGTGGGATAGCCTTAAAATAAACGGAAAACCTAATTTTTAAAAGGTAAGTTATTCGTTGGTATTAAATACGGAAATGATGGAGCTAACGTAAGTATGAGTATTGCTGTTAGAACAAATGATGAACGTATTTTTTTATTGAAACTATTGATTGTCAAAGTTTAAGAAATGGTAATATGTGGTTGATTAATTTCTTAAAAAATGCTGATGTAGCAAATATCGTTGTGGATGGTGCTAGCGGTCAGAAATTGTTAGAAGAGGAGTTGAAAGACTATAAAATAAAGAACATTATATTACCAACAGTTAAGGAGATAATCACAGCTAATTCAGTTTTTGAACAGGGGTATATTCCAAAAAACTATTTGCCATAACGGTCAACCGTCGTTAAGAAAAGTAGCTACGAATTGTGAAAAACGTAGCATAGGTACTAACGGTGGATTTGGGTATAAGTCACAGTTTGATGATATGGATATTTCGTTATTGGATAGTGCATTACTTGCACATTGGGCTTGCCACTCAATCAAGCCTAAGAAAAAAACAAAGGATAAGCTATTAATTAGCTTAAATTACCGAACGGTCGGGTAAAACCGGATAAAAAGGAGATTTTAAAATGACAGAATTCAAAGTAATTGAAACTCAAGAACAATTAGATGCAATTATAAAAATCACGATTAGATCGTGAGAAAGCTAAGTACTCTGATTACGATACTTTAGCAGAAAAAATAAAAAATCTAGAGACGGAAAAATACAAACTTAAAAACAAGCTATCACTGAAAAAGAAACAAGTGAAAGTACAAATCTAACAAGAATCACGGAACTTGAAAAAAAGATGTGAATGCTTGGAAAAAAATAAATCACTTAAGCAACAAATAGCTATGAAAAAAACGGTCTACCGTTTGACTTAGCAGACAGACTACAAGGTGATAACGAAGAAAGTTTGAATGAGGATGCAGAACGTCTAGCATCATTAGTAAGTGTTAAAAAATTATACGCAGCCATTAGCTGATACAGAACCTGCTTTTTGAATCAAAAAGGAGTAGATTCAGCGTGGCGTGATGTTGTTAAAAAAATTTAAGATAAAAAAAGGAGAATTAAAAAAATGACAGAATCAACAGCAATGAAAAAAAGCAACTTTATTTAAAACCAGAATTAGTAACAGAAATTATGAACAAAGTGCAAGGTCGCTCAGCTCTTGCAAAAATTATCAAACCAACAACCTATCCCATTTAACGGGACTGAACAATTCATTTTTAATTTAGAAGGTAATGCACAAATCGTAGGAGAAGGAGATTTAAAAAGGAGCTGGAAAAAGCTGTAATCACTTCTAAAGTCATCACACCATTAAAAATTTGTGTATCAAGCACGTATTACAGATGAGTTTATGTATGCTTCTGATGAGAAAAAAACTAGACTTCTTAAAACATTATGCAGATGGATTTTCTAAAAATTGCTGAAGCTTTTGACATTGCAGCAATTCACGGATTAGAACCGAAAGGATTAACTGATGCAAGTTTCAAAGCTACTAACTCATTTGATGGCTTAGTAACAGGGAATGTTGTGACTTATGCTGAAGCTAAAATCGACGATAATATTGACAGTGCTGTTCAAACAATTGTTGCGAATGACAATGAAGTAACAGGAATAGTGTTGTCTCCTACGGCAGGACAAGCAATGTCTAAAAGTCAAAGATAAATTTGATAATGTTAAATATCCAGAATTCAGATTTGGGCAACGTCCAGATAATTTCTTTGGTATGGATTTAGATATCAACAAAACTTTAACTACTGGAACTAAGAAAGACCATGCTATTGTCGGAGACTTCCAAAAACAGATTTAAATGGGGATATGCTGAAAAACATTCCTATGGAAATTATTGAATATGGAGATCCAGATGGAGCAGGTCGTGACTTAAAAGCATACAATGAAATTCTTTTTACGTACTGAGGCTTATATCGGATGGGGAATCCTTGATGAGAAAAGCATTCGCTCGTGTAGAAGAAGCATAGGAGGTAATTTATGTACGTTTATAAACATAAAGAAACTGAAGTAGAAATAGTAACAGAGAGTGAACTTTCGGGAGATTGGGAGCTTGTAAAAGAAGTTAAAAAATCTACTAAAAAAACTAAGTCAGAAGAGGAATCTGACGAAGAATAGAGGTGTAATATGAATGCACTTGAACCGTTTGCTAGCGTTGATGATTTAGAAATTTTATGGAGAAAAGTTGAAATTCATGAGTTGTGCCGCTCTGAGGAGCTTTTTAAGAACAGTTTCACACGTTCTTAGAGTTGAAGCTAAAAAAAGTTAAGAAAGACTTAGATTTATTAGTTAAACAAGATGAGAGTTATTCTTATCTTGTAAAATCGGTCGTTGTTGACATTGTGGCAAGAACTCTCATGACATCTACTAATCAAGAGCCTATGACTCAATATTCTGAGTCGGCTCTGGATACTCTGTTTCAGGCTCTGTTTTTAGTGCCTGGTGGAGGACTGTTTATAAAAAGATAGTGAGTTGAAACGTTTAGGACTAAAAAAACAACGATACGGAGTAATTGATTTCTATGACATTACTTAAAGGAATAGAAGTAGTTTTGATAGATAAAGTAGAAAATGGTGCGGATGAATTTAATCATCCTATTTTTTTGTTGACAAAGAAATAGTCGTAAAAATGTGATAGTAGCCCCTGTTAAAACTGAAGATGTCACAAATGTAGTTAATTTAACTGGTAAAAAGGCTGAATACCAGCTGGGAATACCTAAGGGAGATAAAAACACTTGGGAAAATAGAGAAGTTGTATTTTTCGGTAGAAAAATGGCGAACTATAGGTATTCCGCAAGAGGGTATTGAACCAATGATTCCATTAAGTTGGAATAGAAAGATTATGGTTGAAAAAAATATGAGTAAAAAAATTTGAATTAAACTATAACGGCGTGGCAGAACTAATGAAAAGTCCTGAGATGATTGAAGTACTTAAAGATAAGGCTAGAGGAATTCAAGAAGCAGCAGGAGACGGTTATGAAATTAATTCATTCGTAGGTAAGAATAGGGCGAATGTCAGTGTTAAAACAAAAAACACGTAAGGCTATTAGAGATAACAACAAAAAAATAACACTTTATTAAAAGGCAATGAGATAATGATTGAACTTATTGTCAAAGAATATCTATCAAAAAAACTTAATATACCAATTGTTTTTGAACATCAGAAAAATTTACCTAAACAATTCATAGTAATTCAAAAAAACAAGCGGAAGCAGAGAAAAACTTTTTAAATTCATCAACAATAGCAATTCAAAGTTATGGAGCTTCTATGTTTGAAGCTGCTAAATTAAACGAAAAAAATTAAAAAAATCTAATGTATGACTTGATAACCGTGTCTGAGGTTTCAAAAGTTAGTTTAAATAGTGATTATAATTATACTGATTTAGAGACTAAAGAATACCGATATCAAGCTGTATTCGATATTCATTATTATTAAAAAAAGGAGATTAAAAAATGGCAAATGTAAGCAATGTAACATCAGCGAAACCGAAAAATAGGTGGAGCTATTTATTCAGCACCATTAGGAACGGCTCTTCCTACTGATGCAACTACAGGACTAAATGCTGCTTTTTAAAGCATTAGGATATATTTCAGAAGATGGGCTAACTAACGAAAACACGGCTAGTACTGAGAATGTAAAAGCGTGAGGGCGGAGATATCGTTGATACTGTACAGACTGAAAAAAACAGATAAATTTTTCTTATACTTTTAATTGAATCATTAAATATTGACGTTTTTAAAAAGAAATTTACGGAAAAGATAACGTAAGTGGAGATGTTGAAACAGGTATTACAATTAAAGCGAATACTAAGGAATTATCACAACATGCAGTCGTTATTGAGATGGTGCTAAAAGGTGACATCTTAAAAACGTATTGTAATTCCTAACGGAAAAAATTAGTGAAGTAGGAGAAATTAAATATGCTGACTCTGAAATGGTTGGGTTCGAAACTACTCTAAATGCATTCCCAGATACTGATGGAAATACTCACTACGAATATATTAAAAATAAAGATAGGAGATAAGTAGGATGAAAAATTAACAGGTGTAACTAAAACAGGATTCGCATATTCTATTTCAGAAAAAATGTAAGAAACTATGAATTAGTAGAAGCGTTAGGAGAATTAGATACTAATCCTCTTGCTTTTACCAAGAGTGATGAATCTTTTATTAGGAAAAAGAAGGAACAAAAAAATTAAAAGATCATGTTAGAGATAAAGATGGAATTGTAGACACTGAAAAAATAACAGCAGAACTTGAAGATATCTTTAAAGCTCAAGAACGATTAAAAAAATAGTAATCCTTGCTAGTATGTTGAATACTGATGAAGATGCTGTAATTTGTGACTTAGCTGAAACTTATCGAATCTATAATTACAAAGATATGCCACCAGAAACGGTGGCTATTTTTTGTAATGGCTTAAGAGATGACTCTAGAATTAAGATGAAAATGTCAGGTCAAAAAGTTAAGCTAGATACTATGCTACTAGCTTCAACTGTGGATAGATTAAGTCTGTTAGTTTGGGCTAAAACAAAAGACGGTCAAAAAGGCAGAAATAAACCTAAGTCACTTGTAGATGGTATCAATAAACCTGTTAAAGTTAAAGAGGAATTAGCATTCACAACTGGTGAGGAGTTCGAAAGAATAAGAAATAAAATATTGAAGGAAGGAGGATAATATGGCAACAAATTTAGGTAAAGCATATGTACAAATTATGCCTTCCGCAAAAGGGATATCAGGGATGATATCAAAAGAACTAGATGGAGAAGTCTCAAGTGCTGGAAAGAGTGCTGGGAGTACTCTAGTTTCAACAATTAAAAATGCAGTAATTGCAGCTGGGATAGGTAAGTTGTTTGCAACATCACTTACAGAAGGTGGAAAGCTCCAACAGTCTCTAGGTGGTGTTGAAACATTATTTAAAAAAATAATGCTGATAAGGTTAAGCAGTATGCTAATGAAGCTTACAAGACAACAGGACTCTCTGCTAATGCTTATATGGAAACTGTAACCGGATTTAGTGCTAGCTTAATTAAATCATTAGGTGGAGATACTGCAAAAGCTGCAAAAGTAGCAAACACAGCAATGGTTGATATGGCTGATAACTCTAATAAGATGGGTACATCAATGGAGCTTATCCAAAAATGCTTATCAAGGATTCGCAAAACAAAACTATACAATGCTGGATAACTTAAAATTAGGTTATGGTGGTACTAAGCAAGAAATGCAACGTCTGTTAGCTGATGCACAGAAATTAACAGGTGTTAAGTATGACATTAACAACCTATCAGATGTGTATGAAGCAATTCACGTAATTCAAGGCGAATTAGGAATTACAGGAACAACAGCAAAAGAAGCAGCTACAACATTACAAGGTTCATTTGCTTCTATGAAAGCAGCATTTTTAAACTTGATAGGTAATCTATCTCTAGGTCAAGATATTAAACCAGCTCTACAACAATTAGCTAGTACAACAATGACTTTCCTTGTAGGTAACTTTCTACCAATGGTAGGAAATATTTTAAAAGGATTACCATCTCTTGTGATAGGTGCATTCTCTGGACTAGCTGAGCAATTAAGAGGTGTGTTTGGAGATGAAGTAGTAAACAAAAATTCAAGGATATTTAACTAAGGTTTCTGGAGCTGTAGAGTCATTCATTAATGTGTTGACAGGGTCAATTTCTAAACAAGAAGGGATAGACTTGATAAAAGCATTAGGTATTAATGAAAGAACTGCTGATTCAATTGTTAGCATTGCTGATAATATCCGAACTGCTTTTAAAAATGTTTGGGAAGCAATAAAAAAATATAGTAGCAATTGTTGGAGATTTTATCGGAGATCTATTAGGAATTAACACTGCTGAAAGTGGTGTTAGTGGTGTAGCTTTAGCATTTGAATTTTTTTAAGTAACGTATTAAAAGTAATATCACAATGGATAAAAAGTTTCACTTCATATTTAAGAGAAAAATCAGGTAGCACTTGCCTTAGTGAAAGTTGCACTAGGTTATATTGTTGGTAAGTTTATAGCACTGAAGATACTCGGACCTATAGTTGCTTTTAATAAATGGTTTCAAAACCGCCATTATGGCAGCAAGAACAGCAATGGCAATTTTTCAACGCTGTAATGATTTTTAAGCCCCTATGACTGCACTTATTGTGGGAATAACGGCGGTGGTAGCTGCTTTAACATGGTTTTTCACAAAGACGGAAACCGGAAAACAGATATGGCAAGGCTTTGTCAACTTTATAAAACAAGCTTGGCAAGGTGTAGTAGAATTCTTTAGTAGTATATGGAGTGGTATTTCAACAGGAGCAACAACCTTATGGTCTGGGGTTCAGGGTATTTGGAGTGCTGCTGTAGAAAAAATAAAAGCTCTATGGCAAGGTGTAACTGAATATTTCTCTAGTCTATGGTCTGGAATTCAAGAAACAACAAGCGCAGCGTGGACTTTCATCACAAACTCAATAATGGCTATAGTCCAACCATTTATACAAGGGTTTACTAATGCTTGGAACATTTTAAGAAATGGAGTTACCTCTGTTTGGGACGGTGTAAAAACGACTATTCAAGGTGTTTGGGAATTTATTAAATCTATTGTAATGGGAGCTGTATTAATTATTCTTGATTTTGTAACTGGTAATTTTGGGAAACTTCAAGAAGATTTAAAAACTTATTTGGGATGGTATTAAAACAGCTATTCAGAAAGTTTGGGAAGGTATCAAAACAGTAGTATCAACAATAGTCAGTACTCTTATAGCATTATTAATAAATGCTTGGGGAAAGTTTTTAAAAAATAGTATGATTGCTCTTTGGAACTTTCTACAAACAACAGCTTCAACTATTTGGAACGGCTTAAAAAACGGCTGTGATAACAATAGTAACTGGATTAATTAATGGAATAAGAGCTTTATGGGAAGGATTTAAAAATTTCTTTTCATCTCTAATAAATGGTGTAAGAAACACAGCTGTCAACACTTGGAACAGTATTAGGTCAAGTGTTGTAGGTATTATAAGTGGATTAGTGGGTGCTGCGCAGAATGCTTGGTACTCATTCAGAAACGGAGTTTCCAACTTAGTAAGTAGCGTTTCTAACATATTCTACTCATTAAGAAATATCAACTTATGGAATGCAGGTAGTGCTATTATTAATGGATTCCTTAATGGGTTAAGGTCAGCTTGGGGAAGCGTTAGAAGTTTTGTAAGCGGAATAGCTGATTGGATTCGAGATAACAAAGGTCCGATTGAGTACGATAGGAAATTACTTATCCCAGCTGGTAATGCAATTATGGAAAGTTTAGATAAAGGACTTTCAGATAAGTTTGAAACTGTAAAGAATACTGTTAGTGGAATGGCTAAAGATATTAATAAGGCTTTTTTACAAATGATATTTCAGATTTTTGAAATAGGAGCTAGCATATCTAAAAATTTAAAAATTGAAGATATGACTACAGCTGATTTTTTTCTTTAGAAGATAAGGATAGTAATGTTATTAAAGCGTTAGAAGTTGTACAAGACTTATTAAAAGATATTTCAAATAAAGATATTAACACTTATTTAGACGGTGAAATTTTAGCTAAAAAAACTCATATGATAGACAAATGACATTTGTTAGAAGGGAGGGTATTTAATAATGATTAAGATTAATGATGTAATTTTTACCTCCTAAAGACTATGTGTTAGTTGACGGCGGAGAGATTCAAGTGGCAAAAAAACGTATATCAGAAGAAAATAAAATATATGGAATTAACGGAACTTATATACTTCATGATGAAGCTTTTGAAAGTCAAGAACGTACCTTGAAAATCTCTGCTGTTAATTTTGCTAAAAGTAATAGAGTTAAGTAATTTATTAAAAAGATTTTGATAATACAATAGAGTTTGATTATTTAAAAATCATCTAAATATTATGCTGATTTAGTGGATATTACTTTCAATAAGCAAGGTAATTCAAGGTGGTTAGTTAGTGTTAAGTTAATGTTTGATCCATTTAGATATACTAATGAAAATACTGATATAAGGCTTACAGCTAAAGGCACTATTAATAATATCGGAAATGTATTTTCAGAACCAATAATTGAAATAGAAGGAAGTGGGGAAGTAAGTTTGGCAATAGGTAGTCAAATTATGTTCTTAACTTTTAGACAGCAAAGCAATTATAGACTGTAGACACAGAAGACAAAAACATATACGATAAAAAATAACGTTTTTAAAAAAATTCAATCCGTAAAAAGGTGGGTTCTTTGAAATACCCCCAGGATTGCAAGGTGTTGTAACTACCGGGAATGTTACAAGCATCAAAAATAAAAAGGTAATTGGAGGTGGCGTGTATGATCTATTTAAAAGAGGGAAAAAATCCTCTTAATTTTTTTCTTATAATGATGAAATAGAGCATGAAGGGAATAGTAAATATCAATTAAGTTTCAAATTTCCAACAAATAATCCATTGTGGGAAGAGTTAGCAGAAGAGACACTTTTATTAGCTGACGACTTACACGGCGAACAAGAATTCATCATATTTGAAGTAGAAAAACATCACGCTTATATTACTGTATATGCTAACCAAGTAGCTACATTACTAAATAATTATTCTATCACTGAAATAAGCGTTAATAACGCTAGTGGAGATAGAGTAATGAGAAGTCTTGCAAGTAGTATTATTCGTAAACACAATTTTACATTCTCCTCTGATATAGCTAACACACACAGTTTCAACTTAAAAAAATGTGACAGTAGCAAATGCATTGTTTAGAGATAGACATTCTATAATAGGTCAATGGGGCGGCGACTTAATTAGAGATAAATATGATATTAGATTATTAAGTAATGGTGGAAGCAACAAAGAAGCTTTATTTATGTACAAGAAAAAAATCTAAAAATCATACCAACAGAAAAAAATCTATAAAAGATTTAAGAACAAGAATCCACTTCACAAAAAAACTATTAACTCACAAAAAGAGGGGTGAAAAAGACAAAGTAATAGCCGTTACTGTTGATAGTCCGTTGATTAATAAGTATAAAAACATTTACGAGGGGAATTTAGATGTAAGTGACCAAGATGTTATTGATGAAATAACGTTACGGAAATATGGTGAAAACTACTTCAAAACTACATTGTGTGATGTAATTGAAGAAAGTATAGAAATTGATGTTGTGGGTAGACCTGATGTGCCTGTTGGGATATTTGACACAGTGACAATATTCCATGAGAAATTTAATCTTGATGTTAAGAAGAAAATCACAAAATACACTTACTCACCTATGGGACGTAAGTTAAAAACTATTGGTTTTGGTAAGATTCAATCTAATTTAGGAACTACACTGGCTAGCATGGTTGACAATGCAGTGGCAGAACAAGTAGAGAGTAAATTAGATGTTTTTAAAAATTCAGAAAAATTTTAGACCAGTTATTAAAAGCTTGATAAGAAAAGTATTGAAGATAAACTAGTCGAACTAGAAGAAAAAATCAAAAAGTGCAGTTGAAGTTAAAAAAAGCTTTTATTCGAAGCTGACGGTGAAATTCAGAAATAGTTAAGACTAGAATTCTTGACGCAGTTGAAGGAAATATCGCTAGACTAAAAACGATAATCACAGAAGCTGAAAATGATTAAGGCTATTCAAGCACAATTGAATTTTTGCAGAGATAAAAATGCAATGATTGACAAAGCGTTTATCAAAAACATTGGTTTCTGATGAAAGTTTTTAGACAACAATTCGAAGCCGGTGAAGTCAACACGCAAAATATTTTTCACTAAAATGAGAGACGCTATTCAATCTAGCATTAGAAAAGATTTCATAACTAAAGAAGAAAACTAAGAGATTAATCAACGATTTAACGATTAGTGCTGACGGTATTCGTCAGATAGCTAACGAAGAAAGCGTAAAAAAACATACGAAAGCAAGAAAGCGGAATTAAAAAGGTTCGGACGGAAAAAAATGCTTACGTCTTTAAGAAGTATTCGAACTTTGCTGACGGTCGAAACATGAATGATGACCCTAATTCCCAATATATAGGGGTTTACACCGGTAGTAAATCGACCGCACCGACTGACCCGACCAAATATAGTTGGACTAAGATTAAATTTGAAGGAAAACTATACAAAGGATACGCCAATAGTACAAACGGGCTAGATTTTTACTATTGTTGAACCGGACGACAATTCGTACCTATTAGCTAAAAAAATAGACCTCGTGTGAATATAACTAACGATGATGATATTAGCGATATTTGGCAAGCGAATATGTTTCTCTTTGAAACCCTAACACTAAATACACCCTTACAGCACGAGCAAAAGGTAATAACAACAAATTATGGGCTTACTTTAGAAACAACAAAACTTCACAAGAGTACTCTTGGGGTCAATTGGAGTTCGGGAACACATTAGAAACTAAGAATGTAGTATTTACAACAGGCAGCGATGTAGATGATGTGTTATTTAAGTTCATATTAGTACCAGAGGACGAAAATTGGACGGGCGTTCAAGTAGATTGGTACACAATTCACGAAGGGGACAGACCTTACACGGATTATCCAACCAACGAGCCGGCACAATACCATAAATATAGATATTTTTGGCTATGTTTTTAAAAAAACGGAACGCCAACAGCTAGCGACTTCGATTGGTTCGATATTCAACAAAAATCAATCACGGGTGACAAATACACTCATTTAGTATATTCGGATAATGCGGACGGTAGTGGTTTCGGACGTGAACCAAAAGCTTACATGGGGATAGCAAGAACTACATCACCGGTAACGCCGACGGATAAAAAGGCTTTTAAATGGGTTAGATTGAAGGGTGATGACGGTAAATCAGCACCAAACTTTAACCTATTATTAAATACTGAAATTAAGTCTAGCAGCTCTTACACATTAAAACGGAGCGTCGCCAACAATTAATCAAAACGACTTTAACGGTCGTAATTCTGTAGAAATTAATAATAATGGACAAACAAATTACGGTTGGAAAGGTATTTCATTTAGAAGTTCTAAAAAGGAATTTAAACGCGGTGAAACTATTTTTAATCAGATTACCAATCTACATTTACAGTGATGTTAATGTAGATAATGGAATTACGTTGGCTTTGAAATCACATGTAGGGAACAAGACACTAACAGGGTTTAATCTTGATAACGGAACCGCTAGAGATACATGGGTTATTAAAGAGATTGAATACACAGTCCAACAAGATTTTACATCACCGGCGGACAACCTATTCTACATCTTTTCAACGAAGAACGGACATTTTAAAATAGCTGAGCCTTATATGGCAGTTGATGGAGATATGCCAAAAGATTGGATGCCAAGCCTTGAAGATTTAAGAGCTCACTCATTATCAGCAAATGTAAGGATAGCTGGGACTTATGAAGGTAAGAAAACTAATAACATTAAATTCTTTTGTAGATGTGTATTATGACGGAGTTAAAGTCACTAATGGTTTCAACCTTACAGCTAGGGTTTGGGGTGGCGGTCTAAACAAGACACAAGAGGACGCTACATATAATAGCGATGGAGAGCTTACTAACGTTTATTACTCAAACGGGGTTAAAGACGGGACAACAATTAATATTAAGTTAGATGTAGAGTATCAATTTTTGAAAAACTACATGTTTTGCAAGGCTTGATAATCTACCTGATACTGAACTTGTAAAAGAGATTACAAATAAATATAAAACATTTGATACGACATTAGAACAGTTTAAATCTCAAATTGGAGAGCTTAATGACAAAACAATTTAAAGTTGCTATTAGAGGATAACCTCCTGAATTCAGCTGAAAAAGAAAAACAGGTAATAACTTAACTTATACAACGTTAGAACCTATGAAACCTGGTAATACTTACACGTTAGTAGCTGACTTTAGATATTTCCCGGCTAATCAGGAATTAAGAATATTTAACAGCGAAAGACAAAGACTTGTAGCTGGTATTAATATTTTACGTTCACAGTTTCTACTGAAACAAGAACGATTAATTTAACTCCTTTAGGAAATACTACAGAAGTAAAAGATCTTGAAGTTTGGGAAGGAAATTTCAACGAAGGTTTGGAGAAAAACTCTTTTGATGTAATTGCTGGTGGAATTAATAAACTGGTTACTCTTAAATCATTGAATGAATTTAAGGAAGGTAGATATTACAAAAATAATGTTCGATACAATAGCACCTAATAACAGTGCAATATCTATTGACTTTAGTGAATATGTCCTTGCAAGCAGTGATGGTAAAGCTATTCCTAACACAAACTTTAAAACCTATGACTGCTAAAGATAACGTATTATTTGCGAGGGTTTCAAATAAAACAAACGATAATAAAGACGTTGTGTATTTAGAATTCTCAGGAGATTTTTGACAAAACAAAAAATTTCTAATATTAGATTTTTATGAAATAAATTTAGGGTTTAGGTACACTAAAAAGGAATGAAGAAGTTAACATATACTCAATAATTAATCAAGCTAAAAAACGAAGTGAATCTAAGTGTTAAAGAAACATTATCGACAAACTATTTAACTAAAGCACAAACTGAAGCAACAATTAAAGTAATGAAAGATAAGATTGAGAATGTTGTAACAACCGACAATTTCAGCACTACTTTAACTCAAAAACGCTAGAGCGTTAAGGATAGCTTGGAATGAAATATCTGAATACATTCAGTTTGAAGATGGAGAGATGAAATTTTTACGACGGGAAAAACCGAAGAAAATAAATTAAAAGCCAGAATAAATAGCGGTAAGTATGAATTTTTGGGACAGCGGCAAAACCGGTAGGAAATATGGGGAGTGCACATCTAAAAAGACCCTGATAAAATGGGAATAACTTTTTAATTTAGAACACTTTCTTACCGGAAAAGGTAAGTATATGGCGTGGGCTCATAAGGACGAGTTTAGCAGTGATAGCTACAATTGGAAGTGGGTTTATACTTCACAACCAATAGAAGATTGTGAAAGAGATACATTAAATGCCTTTTGCAATATCGACTTACATTGGAAAGGTATTCGACAAGCTATTGCATCGACCGAGAATTTTGTTTTTATAGACGGTCAGACAGCTACAGTGCCTATTGTTCATCAAGTAACATATAATGGGAACGGGTCGTACAGTTGGCGACATGGTAGCTTAACATTTAAAAAAACGGTATATTAACAAGTGCTACACATCTATAAGGAGGAATTTATAATGACAATGCCAATAGAAGCTAAAATTGCAAACGTGAAAAAGCGATATTTTTAAAAATTTGTAGAAATATCAGCTAGAGATTTTGATTTACCACCATTTATTATAGTTGGAATATTATCCGACATTTTTAAAATGATTGGAAAAAGCAAAGAAATAGTTCAAATAAATGATAGTTATAACAGAATAATAACTACTTTAAACGAACAACTTTCTAACGAAAGAAAAAGAAGAACAAAATTAAAAGATATAAGGGGCGGTTAATAACCGCTCTTTTTTAAGGAGGTGCAAACATTGCACATAACATTGGCGGAATTTGCTAATCAATATTATGAATTATTTAACGACATTTATATTCACGCATTAGCTGGAATAATAGTATTTGATATTATAACAGGACTTGCTAAAGCGTGGGTTACAAAAACGGTCAACTCCACGATAGGAAGACGTGGGTTAATCGAGCATCTGATAGTATTAGTGCTAGTTGTAACAGTTTATCCCTATTTAATATATATAGGCTTTGAAGAAGTTGCAACCGCATTTATATTCTTTTTCATAGCAACGTATGGAGTATCACTTATTGAGAACTTAGCAGCAATAGGTGTGCCATTCCCAAAAGGGATAAAAAAGAGGCTAGAGAAACTAAGAGATGCTTTTAACGAAAAGGAGTGATTAAACCTTGGAAAAAATAATTAAATTAAGCATAGAGAACACAACGAAAATAAGACAAGTTGAAGATAGTTTTTGTGAGCTGTATTCACACGATAAGAATAACGGAGCCTTTGAGTTTGAGATTTCAAAAGGAACATTAACTAATGAGAATGTAGTAGCACTTTTTAAATTTTTAAGAAGTGGCAGCTACTGGAAAAAACTAACGGAATTGTAGAAGATAATAAAATCAAGTTTAACTTTGACACCTCTCTAATAACTCAAAATGAAGAGGTTGTTTGTTATATTTACCTGGATAAAGAAGAACGCAATAGCGATATTTTCAGATTTAGGTTCAAAGTAAATTTATCTGAAATAGATAAAGCTAGTCAATTACCTGTAAAAGAACGCTTTTTGCTAATAGCATGATTGTTGATAGAGTAGATGTGCTTACTAAAGAAGACTTTGATAATGCTATAGCTGAGATATCTAAAGGTAGTAAATTCTTAACAGAGGATAAAGCTAATGAGAGATATGCACTAAAAGGGGATATCCCTAACGTATCTGATTTTGTATCAAGTACTCAATTATCAGATTATGCTTTTGCGAACTGATATTCCGGATAGCGAAACTATTGTAAATAAAGCAGTTGAAAAAGTTGAGAAAAAGGGATATTTAACAGAACATCAATCACTAGCTAATTATGTCACTGAAACGCAGTTGAATGATAAGGGGTTATTTAACCCAGCACCAGGATATTAGCAAATTGGCTACAAAGAAAGCTGTTGATGATGTCGCTGCTAAGGTTACACAACTTGAAGCTAGACCAGTGACATCAAGCTATGATGATAGTGAAATTAAACGAAAAACTTAAAGAACTTGAAGATAGACCAACAACAGCTAATATTGATACTAGTAATTTTGTGACAACCACACAGCTAGAAGATAAGCATTATTTAACTGAACATCAATCTTTAGCTGGATATGTTACAGAAACACAATTAGAAGGTAAGAATTACTTAACTGAACACCAGGATATTTCAAAAACTTGCCACTAAGGAACAGTTAGACGAACTTAGGAATAGTCGACCAACAGTTGATACTTCAGATTTAGTTACTAAAAGAACAACTTAGAAAAGCTTTCTTAGATGAAGAAGAACATGAAAAATATGCCAAAAAGTCAGAGCTACCGCAACCATACAACGACACTGATATTAAGAGTAGATTGACAACTCTAGAGAATAGACCTGCTGGGAATGTTGATACTAGTAATTTAGTGTCAAGAGGAGACTTAACAACACTTGAATTAACAATCAATAGAAAGTTAAACGGAGAAGGTGGTATATTCACAAATACAGGATATAAAGAACCTTTTCAATATTTTCAAGATACACGTGTAGGGAATCCGCAAAAATTATTACGGAAGAATTTACAGCAATAATACTGAAAGAATAATAATTAGTAACGCTAGTAATTACACAAACTTAGATACAGCGTTATACACATTAGCAAGTTCAATTCCAGATGGATATACACCAGACTTTGAGTTTTTCGGAAAGTGATAACCTAAAATTCATAACAACACAAAACATACATAATTACATACCAGCAAACACAGGAAACACAACCGAGTTAGATAAGAGATTAAAAGTACTCGAAGCTAACACAGGGAACACAACTGAACTAGATAAAAGGTTAAAAGCTATTGAGTCTAACCCTGCAAACACAACTGTACTTGATAACCGATTAAAAGTTCTGGAAGCGAAACAGTGGGAAATACACGGTCGTGGAATGCCAAATGGCGTTGTAACTGCACCTGTTGGAACGACATACGTTGACGAGGCAGTAACAAACGGAGCGTTAAAATGGATTAAGAAGAGTGGAACAGGCAACACAGGCTGGGAGGTTCTAATCGGAGATACTGGGTGGAAAATACTTCCATCTGTATCAAAATTAGGAAACTCATTTGTCAAAATAAGACGTGTAAACAATGTTGTATCTTATCAATTTGGCGGGCTTTCATGGGGTTGGTTTGGTATCGTTAGAAGAGGTGGAGCCGGATATGTTTTACAAGGCTCTGATAGAGAACGAAATTGTTATATTATTCAAAATGGTGGGATTCCAATAGGATATAGAGCCGAAGCTTCACTTATTGGTAATATATATAATGATAAAGGCGTTTCTTATGGAACATGGTATTTAGGGGGAAATGGAGATTACAATCAGTTGAGATTTCAATTTACAGACCCCGTGCCAACAGATAGAGATATAGGAGATATACGAATAAGTTCAATATCTTATTTAACTAACGAGGCATGGCCGCAAAATTAATTAATGAAAGGAGGTGTTAAATATGATAAATTGGAAAGTACGTTTTAAAAATAAACGCTTTGTTTTAGCGTTTATAGCAGCGTTATTGCTACTAGTTAAACAAGTTGCAATGTTGCTAGGATATAATCTAAATACTGAAATGTTCAACACTAATATTAATGGAATTGTTGACACAGTATTTCTTATGTTAGGATTGTTAGGTATTGTTAACGACCCAACAACAAAAGGCTTTTCTGACAGTGAACAAGCCTTGACATACGACAAACCAAAACAAGACTAGCAATAGTCTTTTTATTTTATTCAAATTTAGGAGGATTTTAAAATGGTTAGAACAACAGATTTAGTAAATGAGGCAAGACGTATAGCAAATTTAGGAATAGGTGTTGACCAAGACGGAGCATATGGTACTCAATGTGTAGACTTACCTAACTATTTAAGTTCATATTTCTTTGGGAAAACATTATGGGGGAACGCAATAGACTTGCTTAACAGTGCAGCAGCATTAGGATATAAAGTTGAATACAATATTGTGGGAGATCTTAACAGTAAACCAAGAGCAGGTGCAGTATTTGTGATGGACACAACATATACAGCAGGTCATTCATATGGACATACGGGACTTGTAATTGAAGATTCAGACGGTTATTCAATGAAAACTATTGAACAAAAATGTTGATGGCAACTGGGATAGCTTATATGTTGGTGGGCCTGCAAGATATGTATCAAGAGATTTTGAAGGTATTGTAGGATGGTTCTATTACCCTGTAGACGATACCCCAGCTAGTAACCCAGTTACTACAGACGTACAGTCTCTAGATAGACCAAGAGTATTTACTGTTAAAGTACCTAATTTAAACGTTCGTTCAGCTCCATCATTAGATGCTGAAGTTGTAGCAAGTTATGATGAGAATGAGGAGTTTAACTATACTGAATACTGTTATGCTAATGGATATGAATGGTTATCTTACATCTCTAACAGTGGAGAACGTAGATATGTAGCTAGCATGGAATTAGCTTCAGGAACTGATTATGGTACATGGAGATACTTGTAATTAATTATAATTAGTGGTAAAATATTTATAGATGAATATTTTTCATATTTATTCCCTAAGCCCGGCTTAATTGCTGGGCTTCTTTTTATGTCTAATTTCCATTGCAATAGCAATTTTTTTAAAAATTTCCATCATAAAAAAATAACTATTGCTTATGAAAATGAAATATTGTATATTTAAGGTATAATACTATTAAATATTAAAGAGGTGCTAAAAAAATGAAAAAAACTTTGAAAAAGATTTTTGGAAATATTAAATACCCTTGAATTAGACTACAGAGCCACATTCTTTTATTGTCATAAAGATACTCCCGATAATATATTTGAATTTAAAACAAAAGAATGCCTAGTGAACGAACTAAAAAAATATGGATGATCCTGATTATCAAAATTTGATTTTTGAAATTAAGTACTCTGATGATACGTACCAAGACCACAACTTCAAGTTTAATTTGAATGATTATGAAATTTTTAGATAAGACAAAAATTAACGGATGAAGAGTTATTTAAAAAAATGCGAAAAATTGATGAGTATGTAATTTATAATAAACTTTCTGACCTTCCTTACGAAGAGTATCACTTTTTCAATATTGAAGGGGGACAAATTAAAAAGTTGCGGTTAAGATATTTTCCGATGATGAAGAGAAAGTAAACGAAGATATTATAATTGAGGGTAATTGCACATCAAGTAAATATATTGAATTGTTCTCAAAAATTTTTTTAAGAGCTGATAAAAATATGCAATGGTGGAATATTTAAACAGGGTATGGAAAGAAATTATTTAAAAACGCTATTAATCTTATCAGATTTATTTTTTTAATACCCTAAACGTATTTGAATTAAGCCCTAGATATAGGGGGCTTTTTTTTGTGGGGAAAAAAATAGGGAAAAAAACCTTCTTAATGGTTAGAAAAAAATCGATTAATTTCTGTATATTTTTCTAATGTGTTACTAATGGGTTAAAATATGCGTAAATTAGTTTATTTTTTTATGCTTTTTTTAGTTATTTTACTTTGTCGATTTTCGGTTACATGGTATAATTATATAGTTAAGTTTATATAGGAGGATTGTATGTTTCAGGCTTTATATAGAAAATATCGACCACAAACATTTAATGATATTGTAGGTCAAAATCATATAGTTTCAGTACTAAAAAATGCAATTGAAAAGAATCAAATTAGCCATGCGTACTTGTTTTATGGACCGAGAGGGACTGGTAAAACTTCGATTGCTAAAATATTTGCTAATGAAGTGAATAAAAATGAAGTCTATCAAAAAGAAAATGTAGATATAATAGAAATTGATGCTGCAAGTAACAATGGTGTTGATGAAGTTCGTGATATAAAAGAAGCAATCAAATTTTTACCAAGTGAAGGGAAGTATAAAGTTTATATAATTGATGAAGTACATATGCTTACCACAGCAGCCTTTAATGCACTGCTTAAAACTTTAGAAGAACCTCCAGCACATGTTATTTTTATTTTAGCTACTACTGAGATTCATAAAATACCAGCAACAATATTATCAAGATGCCAAAGATTTGAGTTTAAAAATTTATCGGTTGAACAATTAGAGGATAGATTAAAATATATCTCAGAAAATGAACGTCTAGATATTGAAGAAGATGCAATAAAGAAAATTGCAACCTTAGCTAAAGGTGGTTTGAGAGATGCAATAAGCATACTTGATCAAGTATCTAATTATTCTGAAAAAATCACTTTAGAAAATATTTTAGAAGTAACATCATCTATTAGTGAAGACAGTATCTTAGAGTTTTATAAATATTTATTACAAGGAGATGTGACAAAATCACTACTTATGTATAATGATTTTGTCGCACAAGCTAAAGATACTAAACTTCTACTTAATGATTTAATAAATATTACAAGGGATATAGTAGTTTATAAAAATTTAAATAACACAAATTATACAAATTATAATGTGAAAATAATTGAGGATGTTGTAAAAGATGTTCCGTTTGATTATTTTTATAAAATAATTGAATATTTATCACAAACAGAACAATATATAAGATTTTTCAACTGAATATATGAGTTATATGCAAATATGTATAGTTAAAAATATGTTCAAAAAGCTAACTATAGCAATACTAAAGTAGATGTTGTATCAAATGATGGTAGTAACATTGTTGTTAATACACAAATACAAGAACTAGAAAGTAGAATTATATTGTTGGAAAAAAATTACTACAGATAAAAAAATCAAAAAAAGTAGATTTAAATAATAAGATAGATAATTCAAGTACTACTAAAGATTCATATTTATCTAATAATGTTGAAATAAAAGAGGTTATTATAAAAGATAAAAAGTAAAATAGTGGAATTAATTAAATAGTTCTAATGATAATTTTACTAATTATGCTTCAAAATGTATTTAGTAGAATTATTAATGATAGTTTCTCTACGGATAACAATGAAATGTATGCTATGGGAGAAATATTTAAATCTTGTAAGTTAGTAGCTTCTTCGAAAAATAGCAGGGTTACTTGTATTTAATGAAGCAGAAAGTATGATAAAAATGGCTCCAAATTCTAAATATAAAAAAATATTTAGAGGAATTATTTAGAAGATATATTGGAGTAGATTATGCTATATATACTTTTACAAGATAATCAATATAACACTCTACTAGATGAAATTAAAAACATTTCACCTAAGAAAGATAGTTTAGTTGAAATTAAAGAAGAACAAGAAGAGAAAGAAGACTCAAAAAATAATTCGAAAATTGAACAATTATTTTCAGATATTATAGTTGAAAAAAATAGAACTGAAATAAAATGAAAGATATTGAAAATTATTGACAATTAATGGGTTTTTAAATAGAATTATAATATAACAAGATATTTAGGAGGAAATGATATGCGTGGAATGGGAAATATGCAACAAATGATGAAAAAAATGCAAAAAATGCAAAAGGATATGTTAGCAGCCCAAGAAGGATTAAAAGATCAAACAGTTGAAGGTACAGTTTCTGGAGGAATGGTTACTGCAATAGCTAATGGAGATGGGAAAATTTTAGATATTAAAATTAAAGAAGAGGTAGTTGATCCAGAAGATATCGAAATGTTACAAGATATGGTTTTAACAGCAGTAAATGACGCATTAGAAAAATCTACTCAACTTAAAGAAGAAACTTTAGGTAAATTTACAAATGGATTAAATATTCCGGGACTATAAAATGCAATATCCAAAACCAATATTAGACTTGATAGATAGTTATTCACTTTTACCTGGAATAGGGAGAAAAACAGCCATTCGTCTTGCGTTTCATACGTTAAAGATGAATGATAATGATATAAATAATTTTGCTAAATCTTTAGTGGAATTAAAAGAAAAACTTACAAATTGTGAAGTTTGTCATAGATTATCTGAAACGTCTGTATGTGATATTTGTACAGATAATTCACGTGATAAATCAACAATTTGTGTTGTGGCTAACGACAATGATTTAGTTGCTATGGAAAATATGCAACAGTATAGAGGAGTCTACCACGTTTTAGATGGTTTGATATCCCCTATGGATGGTATCGGTCCATTAGATATTAATATTAAATCATTGTTTGAAAGAGCTCAAGATCCAATTGTTAAAGAAATAATTCTTGCGACAAATTCATCTCCAGAAGGAGAAGGGACAGCAAGCTTTATTTCAAAATATTTGAAGAATACGGATATAAAAGTAACTAGAATTGCTCAAGGGATATCATTTGGTAGTGATATAGAATATGTAGATGAGGTAACGCTATCTAGAGCAATTTCTGGTCGAATAGAAATATAATTTTAGGAGGGCATAAATATGTCACAAAAATCAGTAAATGCAATTAAAGTTTTGGGTGTAGATGCTATTAACAAAGCAAAATCAGGGCATCCTGGGGTAGTAATGGGAGCTGCGCCTATGGCTTACTCACTATTTGCCAATCATTTAAGAGTAAATCCAAAAAAAGAAAATTGGATTAACAGAGATAGATTTGTCTTATCTGCTGGTCATGGTTCAATGTTACTATATTCATTATTACATCTTTCTGGATTTGAAGATGTTTCATTAGAAGAAATTAAAAACTTCCGTCAATGGGGATCAAAAACTCCAGGGCACCCAGAATTTGGACACACAAAAGGTGTAGATGCGACTACAGGTCCATTAGGTCAAGGAGTATCAACAGCTGTAGGTATGGCTTTAGCCGAAAGATATTTAGCAGCTAAGTATAATAAAGAAGGATATAATTTATTTGATCACTACACATATGTAATATGTGGTGATGGTGATATTATGGAGGGTGTTGCATCTGAAACAGCAAGTTTTGCAGCAATTCAAAAATTAAATAAATTAGTAGTACTATATGACTCAAATGATATTTGTTTAGATGGTGAAACAAAAGATGCATTCTCTGAAAGTGTTCGTGCAAGATATGAAGCTTATGGTTGGAACACAATTCTAGTAGAAGAAGGATCTAATGTTGATGCTATAAGTAAAGCCTTAGAAGAAGCAAAAAAATCTGATAAACCAACTCTTATTGAAGTTAAAACTATTATAGGTGCGGGTTCACCTAATAAACAAGGAACAAATGGAGTTCATGGTGCTCCATTAGGAGAAGAAGAAACTGCATTATTTAGAAAAGAAATTGGTTGGGAATATGATCCATTTGAAATTCCAACTGAAGTATATGCAGACTTTAAAGAAAAAGTTGCTGATCGTGGAGAAGCTGCTTATAAATCATGGGAAAAATTATATGATGACTATAAAGCTAAATATCCAGAATTAGCATCTGAATTAGAAGAAGTATTATCAAGAAAAGATATTGAGCGCTTATCTAAAGAAAGCTTTGGATTCAAGAATGTTGGAGAAGCTCAAGCGACACGTAATTCATCACAAGATGCAATTAATAGTATAGCTGCAGTTTTACCTACATTCTTTGGAGGATCAGCAGACCTTTCTCACTCAAATATGACATTTATAAAAGGAGAAGGTCTTCAAAATAATGAAAATAGAGTAGCACGAAATGTACAATTTGGTGTACGTGAGTTCGGTATGGCAACTATCCTAAACGGATTAATGTTACACGGTGGAGTTCGTGTATTTGGAGGTACATTCTTCGTATTCTCTGATTACTTAAAAGCGGCACTAAGACTATCAGCTTTACAAAATCTTCCTGTAACATATGTATTTACTCATGATAGCATAGCAGTAGGGGAAGATGGTCCTACACATGAACCAATCGAACACCTAGCCTCATTAAGAACAATTCCAAATACTTATGTATTTAGACCTGCAGATGCAACTGAAGCACAAGCTGCATGGTATTTATCACAAAAAGTTAATAATAAACCAACTTCATTAGTATTAACTCGTCAAAATCTTCCAGTTTTAGAAAATACTTCATTTGAAAAAGTATCTAAAGGTGCATATGTTGTTTATGAAACATCTTCAGATTTTGATACAATTTTAATAGCTACAGGATCAGAAGTTGCATTAGCAGTCGATGTAGCTCGTAAATTAGAAAAAGAAGGTTCTAAAGTACGTGTAGTAAGTATGCCATCTGTAGAATTATTTGAAGAACAATCTAAAGAATATAAAGAAGAATTATTACCACGTAGTGTCCGTAGACGTGTATCTTTAGAAATGGGTAATACAGCTTTATGGTACAAATACGTTGGATTAGACGGGATTAGCTATAGGGATCGACAATTTTGGTGCTTCTGCTCCAGCAAATAAAGTAATTGAAGAATATGGATTTACTGTAGCAAAAGTAGTAGAGAGAATAAAAAATGAGCTATAAAGAAATTGCACCTGGAGATATAATCAAGGTTAAAGTTACTGCTGTAAAACCATATGGAGCATTTATTGAAACAAGAGATGGTCAGGTTGGATTAATTCATATTTCTGAGATAACAAATTGTTTCATTTTTGATATTAGCAGTTATATTAAACAAGATGAAATTTTAGAAGTTAAAGTATTATCAATTAAAGATAACAAAATAAATGCTACTCTAAATTTCAAACAAAAAATCATCAAATAAAAAAAGAAATAAATAGTCTAGATACTCTTAATTTCGTATATGGATTTGATACAATAAAGAGAAATATGAAAGCTTTTGGCAGAAAAAAGCAATGATTGAAATGAGAAAATTCAAAGTAAATATATTGACAAATGTTTTGTAAACGTATATAATTAATCTACATATCATTGAAGTGTAGGAATTAAAAGTAAATAAATATTATTATTAGAGAGAATCTAGTGGTGAAAAGGATTCATAATATTACTTTTATGCTACCTATCTATAACTTCATCGGCAGCTAAGCCGTTATAAACACTAATGAGGAGTACAAAAAATACTTGAATTAGGGTGGTAACACGATTAAGGTCGTCCCTTGTGTAATTAAATTACACAGGGGACTTTTTATTTTTAGTGAATTAAAAGGAGAAAAAAAATGAAACAATTAACATCAACAGAAATAAGAAGAATGTTTTTAGATTTCTTTGTAGAAAAAGGACATAAAATTCGAGCCTAGTGCTTCACTAGTTCCAATTGATGATCCTACATTATTATGGATTAACTCTGGAGTCGCAACTTTGAAAAAATACTTTGATGGACGTGAGATTCCTGAAAATCCTAGAATTACAAACTCACAAAAATCAATACGTACTAATGATATAGAAAATGTAGGTAAAACAGCTCGTCACCATACTTTTTTTGAAATGTTAGGAAACTTTTCAATTGGAGATTACTTTAAACCTGAAGCAGTAGCTTGGGCTTGGGAATTTTTAACATCTGAAAAATGGTTAGGTTTAGAGAAAGAAAAATTATCAGTTACTATACACCCTGAGGATACTGAGGCTTACGATATTTGGCACAATCAAATTGGCTTACCAGAAGAAAAAATTATCCGCATCGAAGGAAATTTCTGGGATATAGGAGAAGGACCATCAGGGCCTAATACTGAAATTTTCTATGACCGTGGTGAAGAAACAGATACAAAGTCACCTAAAGAAGAAATGTATCCAGGTGGAGAGAATGAAAGATACCTTGAAGTTTGGAATATAGTATTTAGCCAATATAATCATAATGCTGACGGTACATACACAGAGCTTCCTGCAAAAAACATAGATACAGGGATGGGACTTGAAAGAATAGCTTCTGTAATACAGGATGTTCCAACAAACTTTGATACTGATTTATTTATGCCTATAATAAATGAAATTGAAAAATTATCTGGGAAAAAGTATGGTGTTAATAACGAACAGGATGAAGCATTTAAAGTTATTGCTGACCACATTAGAACAGTTGTATTTGCTATTGCTGATGGAGCACTTCCATCTAATGAAGGTAGAGGATATATTCTAAGAAGATTACTTCGTAGAGCTGTTAGATATGCAAAAGTTTTAGAATTAAATAATTCATTTATGTATAAACTAACTGATGTAGTTGCAGAAATAATGAATGATTATTATCCAAATGTAAAAGAATCAGCTGATTTTGTTAAAGATGTAATTCTAAAAGAAGAAGATAGATTCCATGAAACTCTTAATGAGGGAGAAGCTATTTTAAATGGTATTGTTAGTGAAGTTAAAGATACTACAAAAATCATTTCAGGTAAAGATGCATTTAAGTTATATGATACTTTTGGTTTCCCAATTGAATTAACAGAAGAATACGCTGAAGAATATGGTTTAAAAGTTGATATTGATGGATTTAATGAAGAAATGGAAAAACAAAAAGAACGTGCAAGATCATCAAGACAAGATGATTCATCAATGCAAGTTCAATCAGATTTATATAGCAGAATTATCGGAAATAGTGAATTTATAGGATATACTCAATTTGAAGTATCTTCTAAGCTATTAGCTATAGTTGATAAAGAAGATAATTTATTAGATAAATACTCTGACGAGGAAGTTGTAAAAGTTGTATTTGAAAAAACACCGTTTTATGCAGAGAGTGGGGGTCAAATTGCCGACCATGGTGAAATCTTAGCTAATGGATTTAAAGCCAAAGTACTTGATGTTAAAAAACTACCTGATAAACGTCACATTCACTTTGTAAAAGTACTAGAAGGTGAATTTAAAGTTGGAAATGATTATGAACTAATTGTAAGCAGAGACTTTAGGTTGAATGTTGAGAAAAATCATACAGCTACCCACTTATTAAATGAAGCACTACGACATGAAGTAGGTTCACATATAAAACAAGCTGGATCTCTTGTAACTGATGAAAAACTAAGATTTGACATTACTCATTTTGCACCTTTAACAAAAGAAGAAATTGAAAAAGTAGAGCAAGAAGTTAATAAACAAATTTGGAATGCGTTAGAAATTAAAACTGAAGAAATGCCAATTGCCGAAGCAAGAAAATTAGGAGCTCAAGCATTGTTCGGCGAAAAATATGGAGATATTGTTCGAGTAGTTTCGATTGGTGATTACTCAATAGAACTGTGTGGTGGTACACATAATTCAAACAGTAGTGAAGTAGGAATTTTCAAAGTTATTTCTGAAACTGGGGTTGCTGCAGGAGTTCGTAGAATAGAAGCACTAACAGGAAGAGCCGCATATGGGTATTTAAGACAACAAGAAGAGACACTTCGTACTGTTGAAAAATTAACAAAAGCTAATGCTTCAAATGTTGTAGAAAAAGTAACTAATTTACAAACTGAAATTAAAAAACTTTCTAAAGAAAAAGAAAGTTTACAACAAAAAATAGCTAATGCAGAGTTAAACAATCTAGTAAATAATATTAAAGAAGTTAATGGTATAAACGTACTTACAAGTTTAGTTGAATCTGAAAATATGAATCATTTAAAACAACTTGTAGATAATGCAAAATCTAAATTAGAAAACTATATTATAGCATTTGCTTCAATAAATGATGATAAAGTTAACTTTGTAGTTGCAGTGGATAAAGCTATTACAGATAAATATAATGCTGGAAAACTTGTAAATATTTTAGCAACTGTCTGTGAAGGTCGAGGTGGTGGACGCCCAGACATGGCACAGGCTGGAGCTAAGAATAAAGACAATATAGACAAAGCATTTGAAGAATTAATAGCTAATATTTAATATTATATTGCCTTACCTTACCTTAAGAACAAGGGTGCTATATTTGTAATTATAGTACCCCTTGTTCATTTTTATAATATAAATAAATATGTTATTTTACTCCCTTTTTATATGAAAATATGGTATAATGGTGTAGATTATTATGGATATAATAATCTTTATAGTAATTTTATTTAATATTAATTATTATAGTATAGATTATTTAAGATAAATTAGGAGGTTTCTTAATATGGAAAACAAAAAATTAGGAAAAGTAGAAATTAATCCAAGTGCATTAACTGTTATTGCTAATATTGCAGCAAGTGAAGTTGAAGGTGTATCAAAATTATTAGGAAAAAAAGTATACTCTAAAGGGGTAGAACTAGAATTCGTAGGTGAGGAATTACTTATCGATGTATATTGTAATTTGAAATCAGGATATTCAATTGCTAAAACTGCAAGAAAAAAATTCAAGAAAAATGTGAAAAAAATTCTATTTTTTTAATATGACAGAAATCAATACTAAAAACTGTTAATGTGAATATTATAGGAATTGATTTTTAATTAGGAGATACTAATGAAAAGTAGACATGAATTAAGAGAGTCAGTATTTAAAATTTTATTTCAGGTAGAAAATACAGATCTAGACTATAGAGAATTATTAGAGTTTGAAGTGGATGATGTTTCAGGTAGTGAATATGTAACTAGAACTTTAGATGATATTTTTTTGAGAAAAAAATGAAATTGATGAAATAATAACTAATAACTTAAAAAGATTGGAAGTTAGAACGTTTATCTAAAAAAATGGATAGACAAATTTTTAAGAATATCTACATATGAAATTTTATTTACAGATATTCCATATAAAGGTTTCTATAAATGAAGCTGTAGAACTTTCAAAAAAATATAGTGAAAAAGATGATAGCTATAAATTTATCAATGGAGTATTAAAAAGGTATAGTTGAAACTTCAACTAAATAAGAGGTAAATATTATTGGAAGAAAAAGCATATTTAACTGTTACGGCATTAAATAAATATATTGAGAAAAAAAGTTTATTTTAGACCCTTATCTAAGTGAAATATATATAAAGGGTGAGATATCAAATTTTAAACTACACAATAATAACAATATTTATTTTTCTATTAAAGATGAAAATACAAGAATAAATGCCGTTTGGTTCGGTGCTAAGAATCGTGAGTTTAAAGATGGCGATACAGTTTTAATTAAATCTAAAATAAACTTTTATTTTCCAAGAGGTGAACACAACCTAATAGTTATCGATATGAAAAAAGATCGTATTGGTGAACTATATCAGAAGTTTTTAGAATTAAAAGAAAAGCTTGAAAAAGAAGGCTTATTTTCGTCAGAGTTTAAAAAGGATATTCCAAAAATCAGTCAAAAAATTGCTTTAATAACAGCAAAAACAGGTGCTGCTATACAAGATATGACTAGAACAATACAAAGAAGATTTCCAATTGCTAAAATTAATGTTTATTCAACTTTAGTTCAAGGAGAAAATTCAGTTGAAGATATTGTAAAAAATATTATTCTTGCTGATAGTGAAGATAATGATGTAATTATATTAGGACGTGGTGGAGGATCAATTGAAGATTTGTGGAGTTTCAATACTGAAGAAGTTGTTCGAGCAATCTTTAATTGTAAAACTCCTATTGTAACAGGAATTGGCCATGAGACAGATACAACGTTATCAGATTTTGTGTCAGATGTTAGGGCATCAACGCCGACTGCAGCTGCAGAATTAGTAACCCCAAATATAATAGATATAAAAAATAGATTATCTTTTAATAGTGATAAATTAAATAGAAGAATGTCTTATATATTAGAAGAATATAGAACTAGGATAGCAAATAGTAATTCAAATCCTTACTTTAGAAATTACACAAATATTTATAACATTTATAAAGAAAAAGTTTGTTTGTTAGAGAAAGAATTATCCAAAGGGTTAAATAACTTACTTAAGGATAAGAAATCTGAATTAACTATTTCTAAAGAAATATTCCAAAAGATAGATGTTATAGGTCCATATAAAGAATATTTCATTAAAAAAAGTTGATAGCCTTGAGGCGAATTCTCCTATTAATATATTAAAAAAAGGATACTCAATTACATATTTAAATGATAATAAAAATTACATCAGTAAAAAAGTGTTAATAAAAAAATGATAATATATCTGTAAGGCTTTCAGATGGTTTATTAGAATGTAATGTAATTGATACAATAGAAGAAGGAGTAGAGTAATGGCTAAAGAAAATTTTGAGTCGAAATTTAATTAATCTTGAAAAAAATTGTTTCTGAATTAGAATCAGGACAACTCTCATTAGAGGAATCGTTAGAAAAATATAAAAAAGGTATAGACCTAGTAAAAAAATGTAATACAATTATAGAAAATGCAGAAAAAGAAGTTCATAGACTAACTGAGGATATTAAAACAAATGAATAGTTTCGAGCAATTTATAAATGAAAAATAGAAATTCTTTAAATATTTATGCAAAAGAATATATAGAAAACCTAGAAATCCCTGAATTATTAAAGGAATCAATTATTTATTCATTGGTTAATGATGGGAAAAAAATAAGACCATTATCGTTTTTATATTTATTAAAATTTTATAATATAGATTATAAAGAATATTTTGACGTTGCATTAGCAATAGAATTAGTGCATACTTACTCATTGGTTCATGATGATTTACCTGAAATGGATAATGACGATTATCGCTGGGGAAAACCAACTAATCACCGAGTATATGGACAAGATATTGCAGTTCTAACTGGTGATTCAATGCTAACATTAGCATTTGAAGTGTTAAGTAAAGCAAATATAAATGATACTCTTAAAGTTAATCTTATCCAACAATTTGCTAATTATTCTGGTGCAATGGGAATGATTGCTGGTCAGGTATACGATGTTAAGCAAAAAAACTATCAAGTTGACGCTAATTATCTAAAATTGATGCATAGTTTAAAAACAGGTAGACTAATAGAATTACCGCTTGATTTTGCTTGTAAAATAGCTCGAAAAGAATCGGATTTAGATTATATAAGAAGTTTTGGTAAAGAGCTAGGTATAGCGTATCAAATAAAAGATGATATTTTAGATTATTATGGTGAATTTGAAAAAATAGGTAAATTACCAAGTGATGAAGATATGATTACTTATCTTAGTTTTTATGGGATAGATGAATGTAAAGAGTTACTAGAAAAACACACAACAAATGCAATAGAAATTTCAAGAAAATTAGAAAATAATTTATTGGAAGACTTTGCTAATTATTTATTGAAAAGAGATAAATAAAAATAACCACGGTAGTTTAGGGGTAAACTTCCGTGGTTTTATACAGTAAATATTAACGTAGGGTGGGCACTGGAATTTCTATGTACTATGTTAATATATAATTCTAATCATATAAATTGTAGTTACTGGCACAAACATGAGGATTACTGTTAATTGTAAAACTAAAAGTAGTTTGTTAAACAATATATATAATTAAGACTGTATGTTATTAATCATAATGATTAAATATGTAGTATTTAACTCTATAGTAAGAGTTTTAAATAATTCCAGGTTATAAGCCCAAATAAAGTCAAACAACTTTACATAAATATTATACTAAAAAAACATGAAATTTAAAGTATTTGTGTAAAAAAATAATAAAAAGTTTTTTTTATTTATTAAAGATGGAAATATAAATTAAATTAATGTATAATAAGAAATTAACAAAGTAAAAAAATAATTAAGGTGGAAGTTATGAAAATATTGGTAGATGTAAATGAATTTAAAGGTTCATTGACCTCAAGGGAAATAGCGGAGTTAATTTCAAAATTAGCTAATGAAAGGTATAAAAATATTGAAATAGAACCAGAAGTAATTGCGGATGGTGGAGACGGTTTTTTAGATATTTTTAATAATTTTTCTAAAAAAGAAGTACTAGTCACTAATGCCATGGGTGTGAAAATTAAAGCTAGTTATTTAGTTGATTATGATAATAAGAAAGCAGTTATAGAAGTAGCAGAAATAATTGGTCTTAAAAAAGTAAGTGAAAAAAATCCGTACCTAGCAAGTACTTATGGTTTAGGAGAAGTAATAAAATCATTACTCCAGGAAAATATTAGAGATTTTATTATAGGTCTTGGAGGAAGTGCAACTAATGATTGTGGCATTGGCATGCTAAGTGCTTTAGGGTATAAATTCTTTGATAAAAATAATAATGAATGTATACACGGTATAAATGCTTTAAGTAAAATAAATAGGATTGATGACTCATATTTAAATGAAAATCTAAAAAATGCTAAGTTTACACTTGTTAGTGATGTTGAAAACATTCTATGTGGGCAAGAAGGAGCTACATATGTCTTTTCTAAACAAAAAGGTCTAAAGGAAGAAAATTTTCAGATTGTAGATGATTATGTTAATAAATTTACAAGAATAGTGTATAATAAGTACAATACAAATTATTCAAATATTTTAGGTAGTGGTGCTGCAGGTGGTTTAGCTTATGGTTTTCTAACTTTTACAAACTCTGAAATTAAAAAAGGTTCTGATTTTATGATAGAATACCTCAAAATAGAAGAAAAAATAAAAGAGGTAGAAATAGTAATTACTGGAGAAGGTAAATTAGATTTGCAGAGCTTTATGGGGAAAGCCCCAATTGAGATAGCAAGATTGGCAAAAAAATATAAAAAATCAGTTATATTTTTAGCTGGAACTATTTCAGATAAAGAGATAGACACACTAAACGCTAGTACTAAAGGTATTATCGACGCTTCATTTTCTATTTTGAGAGGAATTTCAACTCTAGATGAAGCTATGAATAAGAAAATTGCAATTTCAAACTTAGAAAATACTGTGTCTCAAGTTTTTAATTTATTGGAGATTTTTTTAAAAGATGAATAATAATAATATTTTTGAAAGGAATATTTTTGTATAATAATTGCTGGATTTGGATTTGCATTAATGTCTTTATTTGTTAAACTGTCTGGTGATTTACCATCCATCCAAAAAGGTTTTTTTAGAAATATAATAGCTGTATTTATATCTTCGATACCACTTATTAAACATTGGAAAGTTATAAATATCCCAAGAAATAATACTGGATGGTTAGTATTAATTTCAAGAAGTGTGTTTGGAACTATAGGATTGGTTTTGAATTTTTACGCTATTTCACATATAAGCTTAGCTGATTCTTCGATTATTCAAAAACTGTCTCCTTTTATTATTATAATATTATCATACATATTTTTTAAAGAAGAAATGACTAGATTTCAAGTTTTCGCAATAATTATTGCTTTTATTGGGATTACATTAATAATTAAGCCAAGTGGAAATAATATTATTAGTATGGGAGCATTAGCTGCATTATTAGGTGCTTTATGTGCGGGTATAGCATATACTTGTGTAAGATATTTAGGAACACACAATATATCAGGTGAGTTTATTATTTTTTTCTTTTCAAGTCTATCATCGCTTATGTTACTGCCATATCTAATTTAGATTATAGAACTATGACGTACTATCAATTATCAATGTTATTATTAGCAGGTATTAGTGCAACCATAGGTCAGTACGGTGTGACATTTGCATATAAATTTGCTGCAGCAAAAAATATTTCAGTTTTTGATTATTCGCAAGTATTATTTTCTGGAATTTTTGGATATATGTTTTTTGGAGAGTTTCCAGATTTTCAAAGTTTAATTGGTTATATAATTGTAATATCAGTAGGTATAGTTTTAGTATTAAGATCTAAGTAAGGAGGTAATATGAAAAAAATATATAATCATCTTAATAAGTATACTAGGAATAATAACTTTTTGTTTTGGAATAAAAAAAGTATAAATGAATTTTCCGTGAGTAGTAACAAAATAGAAGAAAAAAATAAAAATTCTATAAAATCAAGAGATGGAATAGTAGGAGTTAAACAACCTTTTCCTTTTTTAAAAAATAGTAAAGAAGTTGAAAATAACTTAATAGAAAATGCAAAAAATAGCATAGAAGATCAATTTATTCTTTTACAAAAAGATAACTTACCAGTGGCAGAACAAAAACTTTTTGCTAATAATAAAGATTCTAAACAATATATACTAGGATATTTATCAGGTAAGAAATCAAAACTTTATGAGGAAGGCGAAACTGTTGAGCTAAATAGAAAATATCCATACTATGTGCAGTGGGACAGAAGATGGAGCTATGATAAGCTTGGTGATATAAATATAGCAATTGGTGGCTGTGGGCCTGCTACTGTATCTATGGCGATAAGTGGTTTATTAAATGATAATTCGATAACTCCTGATAAAATCGCAAAAATTGCTGATGAAAATGGATATTTTACAGATGATGGAATAAAATGGAGCTTTTTCGATTTTATAACAAAAAAGTATAATTTGCAGACGAAAATAGTTTCTTTAAATCAAAAGTCAATAGATGCTGTTTTACAAAAAAATAATCCTATAATAACTTCAGTAAAAGCTGGTAAATTTACTACAGTAGGTCATATTGTGCTTATTGTTGGAAAAGATAATGATGGAAATTATATTATAAATGATCCTAATAGTTATGGAAGAACAATAAAAAAATGGAGTTATGATGAGTTGAAAAAACAGAAATTAAAGTCTATGTGGGAAGTATCAAAAATAATTTATTATTACAAGAAAAAAATAAACGAATTATATAGTTTTAATAATTATATAATTTGTTTATTTTTTTGTCAGTAAAAAACTGAAATAATTATAGAAACTAATAAATGGAAATAGACCAATAATTTGCTTAATACTTAGAAAAAAATATTATAATAAAAGGTATGTTAAAGGCTTAATAAAGCGATATTTAAATAATATTTAATAAAAAACCTTAAATAAAAATTATAAGATGGAGGAATAATAATGTCTGTTCTAGATATAAAAAATTTAGAAGTATCGATAAATGATAAGAAAATATTAAAAGGACTTAATTTAGAAATTAAATCTGGGGAAATTCATGCAGTAATGGGGCCTAATGGGGCAGGAAAATCTACATTAGCGTCAGCTATTATGGGACATCCCTAAATATGAAGTTGATGGAGGTAGTATTTTACTTGATAATGAGGAAGTACTAGACATGGAGGTAGATGAGAGAGCTAGAGCTGGATTATTCTTAGCTATGCAATATCCTTCAGAAGTTCCTGGAGTACCAACATCAGAATTTATTAAATCAGCTATTAATGCTGGTAGAGAAGAAAGTATTCCACTTATGAAATATATCAAAAAACTTGATAAAACTATGAACTTTTTAGAAATGGATTTAAAAATGTCTCAACGTTATGTGAATGATGGATTCTCAGGTGGTGAGAAAAAACGTAATGAAATATTACAAATGATGATGTTAGAACCTAAATTTGCAATTCTTGACGAGATTGACTCTGGATTAGATATAGATGCATTGAAGATTGTATCAAAAGGAGTTAATAAAATGCGTGGGGAAGATTTTGGTTGTTTAATTATAACTCACTATCAACGTTTACTGGATTATATTGAACCAGATTTTGTTCATGTATTAATGGATGGGAAAATAGTTAAAACAGGAGGACCAGAATTAGCACTTCGCTTAGAAAAAGAAGGATATGATTGGTTAAAAGAAGAGGTTTAATATGGAAAATAATAAATTAAAACTTAGTATAAAAACATTACAGAATATTTTTTCTGATACTAATGAACCTGAGTGGTATTTAAATACAAGAAAAATTGGCTTTATACAAGAGTTATACTTTACCTTTTCCTAAATTAGAATCAATGAATTTAGAAAAATTGGAATCTTTTTTTAACGTTGATTTTTAGTAAATTACGTATTATAGAAAATACCATTAATATTGAAGAAATATTAGAAAAAAATATAGTATAAATAGGGACGATTTTGTAGTTATTCAAAAAAATAACACTTTGGTCTATGTAAATATACCGGAAAAAAATATAATAATAAGGTACAAATAAAAAATATATTTTCTGCTATGAATGATGATCATATTAAAGATAGTTTTATGAGTGTTGTAGATTATGCAGAAAGTAAAGTAACATCAGTACATTATACATTATTGAAACGCAGGATTATATGTAGATGTAGTTGATAATTCAGAGATTGATGAACCTTTACAATATATAGTAATTTCAGATGGTGAACAAAGCTTGTTTAATCATATTACGTTACAAGTTGGAAAGAATGCTAAATTCAATTTTATTGAAAATTATATAAATAATATTGATAAGGATAGTGAACCATTCAATATCGTTACTGAAGTAGTAGCTCATGATGGTGCAAAGATAAATTATAGTTCAATAACTAATCAGCCCGGTGCAAAGAGAGGAACTATTTTAAGACGAGGTTTAACATATAGAGATGCATTAATTAACTGGAATGTTGCAGCAATGGATGAGGCTAATGTGTATCATGATAATACAACACATATTCTGGGTGATGGTTCAGAAGCAAATCTGAAAATTGTTACATTAGGCGTCAAGGAACAGAAAACATATTTTAATAGTGAAGTTGTAAATCAAGGATTAAATTCAAAAGGAGATATTCTTCAACATGGTGTTCTTCTTGATAGATCGCATATAGTATTTAACGGTGTAGGCTTTATTGTAAAAGGTGCAACTGGATCTAATGCTTATCAAAGCTCTAGAATGCTAACTTTATCTTCAGATGCTAAAGCTGATGCAAATCCAATGTTATTAATTGATGAAAATGACGTTATGGCAGGACATGGGGCTTCATTAGGACGTATCGATGAAGAACAATTATATTATTTACAGAGCAGAGGATTGACTAGAAAAGAGTCAAGTAGACTACTTGTTCATGGATTCTTATCACCTGTAATTACTGAATTAACAGTTGATAAAATTAAAGACTTAGTAACGATTCTTATTGATGAGAAAATAAATAATAATGAGAGTGAATAAAAATGAAAGATTTAAGTATTTATAGAGAGGATTTTCCAATACTAAAAAGAAAAATCAAAAATAATGATTTAATATTTTTTGATAATGGTGCAACAACTCAAAAGCCTATTCAAGTAATTGATGCAATAAGTGATTATTATAAAAATTATAATTCTAATATACATAGATCTGTTTACACTCTTGGAGATGAGTCAGAAAAGATATATGAAGAGTCAAAACATTTAGTTAAAGAATTCATAAATGCTAATAGTCATGAAGAAATTATTTATACTAGCGGTACTACGGAAAGTATGAATTTTATAGCAAGAATAATTGAGCAAGATGTTGAAGATGGAGATGAAATTATTCTTACATACATGGAACATCATGCAAATCTTGTACCATGGCAACAATTAGCAATTAGAAAAAATTTAACTTTAAGATTTTTAGATTTAGATGAGTTAGGAAGAATTAATATTAACCAATTAAAAGAGTTGATAAACGATAAAACTAAAATAGTTTCAATTTGTCATGCATCTAACGTATTAGGAAATATTAATCCAGTATACGAAATAGGTAGTTTATTGAAAGATAAAGATATATATTTTGTAGTTGACGCTGCACAATCAGTTCCTCATATGAAAATTGATGTAGACAAAATGAATTGTGATTTCCTTGCATTTAGTGCGCATAAAATGTGTGGACCAACTGGTATAGGTGTCTTATATGGAAAAAAGAATCTATTGGAAAAATTTGATCCAGTAGAATTTGGAGGGGGAATGATAGGGAGTTGTTGAAGAAAAATCATCGACATGGGCAATTCTTCCAGATAAATTTGAAGCAGGTACTCCTTTGTTGGCTGAAGCAGCAGGACTAGGAGCAACGATAAAATACTTAGAAGATATAGGTTTAGAAAATATTGAGAGTTATACTAAAGAACTAACTAAATATTTATATGATGAGTTATCAAAAATAAGTAATATTAAAATATATGGAACAAATGAGATCAGTGATAGAGTATCATTAGTATCTTTCAATTTAGAAGGGGTTCATCCACATGATTTAACTAGTTTTTTAGATGAAAAAGGAATCTGTATAAGAGCTGGTCATCAGTGTACTCAGCCATTGCTTGGAAAGTTAGGCGCATATTCGGTAGCAAGAGCCAGTCTATATTTTTATAACACAAAAGAAGAAATAGACTTCTTTATTCAAGTGTTAAAAGAAACAAAGGAATTTTTTGAAAATGAGTTTTAATGGATTAAAAGATTTATATAAACAAGTTATTTTAGATCATAGCAAATATCCACGTAATAATGGTGAAGTTGTTGATGGATACAAACTAGAAATGTTAAATCCTTCATGTGGTGATAAAATTACTGTTAGTATGGATATTGAAGATAATATAATAAAAGATATTAAATTTGTTGGGATAGGATGTTCTATTTCATTAGCATCTGCTTCTATGTTAACTGAGGAACTAAAAGGATTATCTGTTTCAGAAGCAAATTTAAAAATTAAAGATTTCCTTAATATGATAATGGGAAATGATTTTAACGAAGATAATTTAGAAGACAGTCTAGCACTTCAAAATATATCTCAACTACCAGCAAGGGTAAAATGTGCTACACTTGCATGGAAAATAACTGAAAAAATATTAGAAGAAAACAATAAATAGAAGGAGTGATAGTGTTGAATAAAAATGAAGAAATGTTTACCGAGTATCAGTATGGATTCTCAGATAAAGATGTATCTATTTTTAAAACTGAAAAAGGACTAACTAAAGAAATAGTTGAAACTATCTCCAAAAGAAAAGAAGAGCCACAATGGATGTTGGATTTTCGCTTAAATGCATTAAAAGAGTTTTATAGAATGCCAATGCCTACATGGGGTGGCGATTTATCAGAAATTGATTTTGAAGACTTAACATACTATGTAAAACCATCAGAAAAGACGGAACGTTCATGGGATGAGGTTCCTACTGAAATAAAAAATACATTTGAAAAATTAGGTATTCCTGAAGCTGAGCAAAAATATCTTGCTGGGGTTTCTGCTCAGTATGAATCTGAAGTTGTTTATCATAACATGCATAAGCAGTTTGAAGAACAAGGAATTATATTTGAGGATACCGATACAGCTTTAAAAAACCATGAAGAAATTTTTAAAAAATATTTTTCTAAAGCAGTCGACTTTAATGATAATAAATTTGCTGCATTAAACTCAGCAGTATGGTCAGGTGGTTCATTTATTTACTGCCCTGAAAATGTCTCTATTGAAGCTCCGCTTCAAGCATATTTTAGAATTAATAGTGAAAAAATGGGGCAATTTGAGCGTACACTTATCATTATTGAAAAGAATTCTTCTTTACATTATGTTGAAGGATGTACAGCACCTACATATTCTGCAAGTTCCCTTCATGCAGCAGTAGTTGAAATTTTTATTAAAGAAAACGCAAGATTTAGATATACGACAATTCAAAACTGGTCAACTAATGTATACAACTTAGTAACAAAACGTGCAATAGTTGAAAAAAATGGTACTATGGAATGGGTTGATGGAAATCTAGGTTCTAAACTTACTATGAAGTATCCAGCATGTGTATTAGTAGGTGAAGGAGCTAGTGGTAGCACGTTATCTATTGCAATGGCAAGTGAAGGTCAAGTGCTGGATGCTGGTTCTAAAATGATTCATTTAGCTCCTCGTACTTCATCAACTGTAGTTTCAAAATCAATGTCAAGACGCGGAGGAAAAGTTAACTATAGAGGTTGGATTAACTTTGGAAAAAATTCAGAAGGTTCTCGTTCGAATATCGAATGTGATACACTAATTTTAGATGAATATTCAACTTCAGATACTATTCCATACAATATTATTAAAAATTCTGATGTTTCTTTAGAACATGAAGCTAAAGTATCTAAAGTTTCTGAAGAGCAATTATTCTATCTTATGAGTCGTGGTTTAGATGAAGGACAAGCTACAGAAATGATAGTAATGGGATTCATTGAACCATTTACGAAAGAATTACCGATGGAATATGCTGTAGAATTAAATAGATTAATTTCATTTGAAATGGAAGGATCAATTGGGTAAAAAAATAAGAGCTTTTTTTATAAGCTCTTATTTTTTTTATGTAATTCGTTTTCATTACTGTATAGAAATTTTCAATAAAAATATGATAATATAGTATGTAATAAATATTGAAGAGGTACATTATGAAAAAGAAGAAGAGATTATAAAGAGAATTTTGGAAGTAACAATCAAAAATAGTAATTCTAATAATCAACAGTATTATGAAAATTACAATAATGGAAATTCATATGAAGATAATCAGAATTATGGCAATTATAATAATGGAAATCCATATGAAAAATAATCAAAATTATGGTAATTATAACAATGATAATTCATATGTAAATAACCAAAAATTATAGTGATAAATTCATACAACAACTATGATAACTATAATACTCAACAGTATAATAACTATGGAAAATAATGAGTACTCTAATTATGAGAATAACAACTCATACAATAATTATGAAAATTATAATTATGATCCTAACTTATCGGATGAATATTATGATGATACGCAAAATGAGTTTTATGAAGAAGAACCTGAAGAACAGAAACCAAAGAAAAATCTATTTCTAATTTCATTTCTAAGTGCACTTGCTATTTTACTAGTTGCTGGAGGAGCTTATTTTGGTTATACAAAATTTATAAAAGAATCTAAGAAAACTGTCGATTTAAGTCAATATGAAATAGAGTTTTCTCCGTATGGTGAAGATGGTGAAGGAAAACCTTCTGCTGATATTAAAAAAATTCCAAGTGTTGAAACAAACGATGCATCAGTTAAAGATTTCTTGCAAGATCCAGCAATTACTTATAATAAAAATAATAACTTAAGAAATGGGGACAAAGTTGAAGTTAGCATTACCTTAAGTAAAGCAACTGCTAATTCAAAAAACTTAGAATTAGTAGGGAGAATTTAAACGAAGTTATACAGTAAAAGGACTAACTCAGAAACAGAAAGATAATACAGTAGTTAAAGAAGAAAATAATAAGAGCAGTAGTACTAGTACAAATACATTTAGAGAAAATAGCTCTGTAGATACTAAAAAGCTTTCTGAATCTGATTTGGAAACTTGGGCTAAAACAATTTATATTAAAGATAATAATAGGAATTCGACTAGATCAGATTATTCTGCGGATGTATGGCTAGGAAACGATAACCTTGCATATGTAAATGTAAAACGTGGGGATAATACAGTTGCAAAATATCGTGTAAATAGTCGAGGACAATTAGAACAAAATTCTAGTGGTTCTAGTTGGAGCGTTGTAAGTAGTGTATATACAGAGTAATTTAAATATTTTCTTATAGTCAAATAATAAAAAAAACTAATAATAGGCAATGTATAGGCATTCAATTATTAGTTTTTTTATTAATTTTTTTATAAAAAACTTTAAATAACTCTTGTAATTAAATAAAAATAATGAGATAATATAATATATAATGTAAAATAGTAAGAGGAGACATACACATATGACAAAGATACTAGCTATTAACTCAGGGAGTTCATCTTTAAAATTCCAATTATTTGAAATGCCTGAAGAAAAAGTTATTACAAAAGGATTAGTAGAAAGAATAGGAATTGAAAATAGTGTGTTCACTATTGAATTTAATGGTGAAAAAAATAAAGAAACTGTAGATATTCCTAACCATGATGTAGCAATTGAAATGTTATTATCAAAATTAACATCATTGGGAATTGTTTCTGATGTAAAAGAAATTGAAGGAGTAGGACACCGTGTTGTTCATGGTGGAGAGTTTTATGATGCATCAGTTTTAGTAACAGATGAAGAATTAGCAAAAGTTGACTCTATTGAAGACTTAGCACCATTACATAACCCTGCTAACATTAAAGGTGTTCGTTCATTCCAAAAAGAATTACCTGGGGTACCTAACGTACTAACATTCGATACTGCCTTCCATCAAAGTATGCCAAAATCAACTTATATGTATGCAGTACCAAGAGAATTCTATGAAAAATATGGAGTTCGTAAATATGGTGCACACGGAACAAGTCACAGATATATTGGTGAAAAAGTTGCTGAAGTATTAGGTAAAGATCCAAAAGAATTAAAAACTATTTCATGTCACATTGGAAATGGTGCATCAGTTTGTGCCATTAAAAATGGTAAATCATTTGATACTTCAATGGGATTCACTCCATTATCAGGTTTAGTAATGGGAACTAGAACAGGGGATATTGATCCAGCTACAATCCCTTATATTGCTGAAAAAACTGGTTTAACTCTAAACGAAATTTTACGTATCTTTAACTTCGAATCAGGATTAAAAGGGGTATCTGGTATTTCTTCTGATTTACGTGATGTTGAGGGATGCAAGATTCACAGACCCACACGCAGCAGAAGCTATCGATGTTTATATTAATAGAATTAAACAGTATGTAGGAGCTTATGCGGCAGCAATGAACGGAGTAGATGCTATTGTATTTACTGCAGGTGTTGGTGAAAACGCAACTTGGGTACGTGAAGAAGTATTAGAAGGAGTTTCATTCTTAGGTGTAGAAATTGATAAAGAGAAAAACAATGTTCGTGGAAAACTAACAGAAATCTCAACTCCAAATTCAAAAGTAAAAGCATTTGTAATTCCAACAGATGAGGAAGTTATGATTGCTAGAGATACTTATAACTTATCTAAATAATTTTAAAAAATACAAGGCTGGGGATTAATTCTCCAGCTTTTCTATTTAGAAAGGATTATATGGAAAAAAAAAGCTTTAAAGAAAAATTTGGTACAGCAATCGAAGTGCTAGAAATAATAAATAAAGCAGGATTTGAATCATACTTTGTAGGTGGTTGTGTAAGAGACTATATTTTAAATAAAAATTTTTCAGATATAGATATTACAACAAATGCATTACCAGAGGAAATAAAAGAAATTTTTTCAAAAACAATTGATACAGGGATTCAACATGGTACGGTTACTGTTTTATACAAAAACAGTTCATATGAAATAACGACGTTTAGAACAGAAGAAAACTATAGTAATCACAGATCACCGGATAAAGTTGAATTTGTAAATAACTTAAAAGATGATTTAGATAGAAGAGACTTTACTATTAATGCCATGGCCCTTGATATAAAAGGTTATATTTATGACTTTCATTCAGGAGTTAATGATTTAACAAATAAAATTATAAAGACTGTAAATAATCCTAATGAACGATTTTTTGAAGATGCACTTAGAATGATAAGAGCATTTCGCTTTTCTTCAAAATTAGGGTTCAGTATTGAAAATAACACATTTAATGCTATTTGTAAAAATTCAAAATTAATAGAGTATGTTTCGATTGAAAGAATTATTACAGAGTTTAAAAAGCTATTTGAAGGAATGGGTAATAAAAAAAGTTTTGAATTACTATTGAAAAAGTGGGATAAACATTTATATTCCTTTTTTTAAATATGTAAAAAAATTATAATGATTTTTTTCTAAGTATACATTTTGTCAGATTATGTATTACCTAATGTTTTTTTAATAAAATACCAATTTCTGAATTGAAAAAAATTAAAATTATCTAATAAAGAAGTTTCAAAAGTTAAAGAATATGACTTAATATACAGTAATTTCAACTTAAATACACCAATAGAAAAAAATTCTTTATCAATATAGTTTAGAAGACGTATTATTTATTTCAAGATTATTTAATTTTTATGGAAGACAGGAAGATTTTTTTGAATACAAAGCTAAATATAAGAAGTTTTAATGATGTAAATATTACTTCAAAAAGAGATTATTGAATTAGTTAATAAGACACCTGGTCCATGGATAAAAAGATATAATAAAAAAATTGAAAAACAATATTTTATTAGGTAGACTAAAAAAATGATAATAAATGAAATCATTAAATTTATTAAAAGAATTAAATTAATATTAGTATTTTATAGAAAGTGAGGTGAGAGAATTTGAAAAAAATAAACCTTTTTGTGTAGTTGATATTGAGTTAACTGAAGATAAAGAAATTATACAATTTTTCTGCAACAAAATTATCAATTGATTTTAAAAAGATTTCAAGTATAGATTATTACGTTAAACCCAAAAAAGAAATATCTAGTTTTGTTTCAGAATTTACAGGAATAACACCAGAAATGCTTGAAGATAAACCACTCTTTAAAGAAATTGCTTATGGTATATATGAGTATATAAAAGATTGTACATTGGTTTGTCATGGGTTACAGTCTGATTATCTAGTAATAAAAAAGAACTTTATGAAGGTGGGTATAAAATATATACCTTATAGAACAGTTGATACAGTTGAACTTGCTAGGATATTGTTTCCAACTCAAAAGAGTTACAGATTGGTAGATTTGTCTAATTCTTTAAACCTCTACTCTGGTACAGGATATCATAATGCACTGATAGATGTTGAAGTTACAGTTAACTTGCTAAAAAAAATTGCTGAAAAAATACAATATATAGATGAGAGTAACTATTTGAAAAGTTAGAGAGATTTTTAAAAAAAGAAAAGAAACAGGATATTTTGAATTCTTTAATTTATGTAGGAAAAATAAGTTTGAGGATTCAGAGGATAAATTATATTATATTTGATGGAATAAAAATTCAAAAAAATTAGAGATAGTAATCTAAAAACCTATAGAAAAAGGTAATATTTTATTCTCATGTATTGATGAGTATGATTATATAAATATTAATAATATAGATAATTATGAAGTTCTTAAGCAAAAAAACGAATATGTCCCATTAAATATATTTTTCTATGTTCTCGAAACATAGAAATTCAAATTTAGATAATTTGTTAATTAAACTGTATATTTGGGTGTTAGAAACTGAATCTGGAGATTTATCAGAATTAAATCTATTATCTTCTGAACTAAAAATTATTAGAAGACATTAAAAAAATCTGATAAATATTAGTTCTAAATCATACTATTTTTGAGAAAAAAATATATTGCATCTAAGTCTAAAGAGAATATTGTAACAAATTATAAAAAAATATAGAGTTTCTCTTTAGTAAAGATTATTTTAATAAATATAAACTTATTTTTTTTGATGATAAGAAAGATTCTTGGAAGGGAATTAAATATACTTAATGTAGAATATTATCATTATAGACAAGTAATTACAGAGTTGAATATTGTTATTTCTCAAAAATCCTGCATTAAAATACTTAAGGGAAATTCAAAAATAATTTAAATAGCTTAGTAAAATTTCTTCATGAAATGTATATTTCTGAAAGTTTATATTTATATAATGATAGCTTAGATTTTTATTGTTCAAGATATAGATGAAATTATTAAGGTAGTAAAAAAATATTCAAAAAAATTCCGTTAACAAAAAGTATTTTTTTAAATAACCTTAAAAAAACATTAACTAATGAAAAAAATAGTTATAAATTCGAAATTATTGATCAAGAAAAATAGTCTATTTTTTTAAAAAGTTATAAATGAAAAAGAATGTAAAGAATATAATTAATACTATCCATACTAGAGATACTAAAATATTTAAGAAAAAAACTAAATTATCAATTTGTTATTTAGATAATTTAAATGAAATAAATACTGCTAAAAACATTAGGGAAAGATTTTTATATGTATTTAAGAGTGATAAATATAGAGACTTATTTTTTTAGCAGAAGAGAAAAAAATCGAATGTTAAATATGTGAATTTCACATCAACAGATTCATTTAGTGAATTATTTACTGATGTTAACAAAGAATATAAAAACCAAGTTATATATGTTTTGCTACCAAAGATATATTATATTATAAGTATTATTTAAACAAAAATTTTTTTGATAATATAATTGTGCTAAATAATGCAGAACTATAATTATTTAAATACTTATAAATTATTTTTGTGACGAATATTTTTAAAAATATAAGATTTTTATGGTATAATTTTTAATAGTTTTTTTATATTATGATTATACTGAATAATAAAGAATAATCAAGGAGGAGTATTAGTTTGAATATTAATAATTTAAAAGAACAACTAGGAAAAACAGTTACTCTTGGTGCTTGGATTGCAAACAAGAGAAGCAGTGGGAAAATAGCATTTTTCCAATTACGTTATGGAACAGGTTTTATACAAGCTGTTGCATTAAAAGAATCTTTAGGGGAAGAACGTTATCAACAACTACGTCATTTACCTCAAGAGTCATCAATTAAGGTGACAGGATTAGTAAAAGAAAATGATCGTGAGTTATCAGGAATTGAATTAGAAATTCAAGATTTTGAAGTAGTTTCTGAAGCTATTGACTATCCAATAACACCAAAAGAACATGGGGTTGAATTTTTAGCTGATAATCGACATATTTGGATTCGATCAAAAAAACAACATGCAATTTTAACTATTCGTAATCAAATAATTAAATCTACGTATGACTTTTTTGAAAAAGAAGGATTTATTAAAACTGATCCACCAATTTTAACATCATCTGCTCCAGAAGGGACAACAGAATTATTTAATACTAAATATTTCGATGAAGAGGCTTATTTATCTCAATCTGGGACAATTATATTTGGAAGCTACAGTAATGTCATTTGGTAAAGTATTCTCGTTTGGTCCGACATTTAGAGCTGAAAAGTCTAAAAACTCGTCGTCACCTTATTGAGTTCTGGATGATTGAAGCGGAAATGGCATTCTGTAATCATGACGAAAGTTTAGCAATTCAAGAAGCATATGTTAACTACCTACTAACAGAAGTTATTGAAAAATGCCAAGAACAACTAAAAATCTTAGGACGTGATCTAGAATCTCTTAATGCTGCTCGTGGAGAGTTTCCTCGTATTAAATACAAAGATGCTATTAAACTATTAAAAGACAAATGGATTCGATGATATTGAATATGGTGATGATTTTGGATCACCACACGAAACATTTATTGCTAATAGCTATAATAAGCCAGTATTTATTACTCACTGGCCATTGGATATTAAGCCTTTCTACATGATTGAAGACCCTAATGAAGCAGGCGTAGTGTTATGTGCTGATTTAATTGCACCAGAAGGATATGGTGAAATTATTGGTGGTTCTCAACGTATAGATGACTATGATAAATTACTTGAAAATATTAAAAAACATGATTTAAATCTTGATGCGTATGGATGGTATCTAGATTTAAGAAAATATGGTTCTGTTGAGCACTCAGGATTTGGATTGGGATTAGAAAGAACAGTAGCTTGGATTACAGGAAATGGACATGTTCGTGAAACTGTTCCATTCCCAAGATTATTAAACAGATTAACACCATAGGAGCTTAAAAATGATCAATATCAATACAAATGGATTATTAATTGATACTGATTTTCTTATGAATTATAAAAAGCATAACTTATCTGGAGAAGAGGCTTTGTTTCTTCTTCAGATAAATTATTTAACAGAACAAGGGAAAAAACTCTTCTCTGTAAACTCGTTTTCTGCAGCATTAGATATGACAGAAAATGAGGTTTTTGACAAGTTAAATATTTTATTAAGAAAAGAAGTAATTAAATTAAGTAAAGACAACAGAATTTACTTTACAATTTTCTCAAATGAAGGATATTATTCACTTAGAGAATTGTTAAAATTAGTAGAAAGAGTTTCTTCTAAAGTTATGACATCTAAGGAGATAGATATTGTAACTTCGTGGTTTGATAAGAAGTATACAAAAAGCAGAAATAGATGAAGCATTAAGCATTTCTACTAATATTAATTATGTTAATGGTATATTAAATAATAAAAAGTATAAAAAGAACAAAAATATAAATTATGAAAGTGATGATAATTTAGGATATGACTGGTTTGGTAGATAAAGATTTACAAAATAAAGTTAAATTAATTACACAATATCTTGATAAAAAAACTTCCCTAATGTAGATTGTGAACTTGATTTTTCAAATAATCTTGAATTAATTATTGCGGTTTTATTATCAGCCCAATGTAAAGATGAGTATGTTAATAGAGCTACAAAAAAATTATTTGAAAAATATAAAACTATTGATGATTATGCTGATGCAAAAGTTGAAGATATTGAAAAATTAATAAAAACATTAGGGTTATATAAGGCAAAATCAAAGAATATTGTTGGTATGGCAAATATGTTAAGAGATGTGTATGATTATAAAATACCTACTACTCGTGAGGAACTTATAAAGCTACCTGGGGTAGGGAAGGAAGACGGCTAAACGTTGTATTATCAGTTGGTTTTAATATACCGGCAATAGCAGTAGATACTCATGTAGAAAGAGTAGCTAAAATGTTTGGTTTGGCAGATAAAAATGATAATCCGCTTCAGGTTGAGAAAAAATTAATGGAATTATTTCCAATGAAAGACTGGGGAAAAATACATCATCAATTAATTCATTTAGGACGTTACAAACTTCCTGCAAGGGGAGAAAAAAATTTAGATGCTGAATTAGAAAAACTACTGATAAATAATTAGAGGAGAATTATATGTTATTTATATTTTTAACTGCATGTTTTTTAATTTTATTAGATCAACTTAGTAAAAATTTTATAGTGAATCATTTTACGTTAGGAGAAAGTAAAGAAATACTTTCAAATTTTTTTAATATTACATCTCATCGTAATAGAGGAGCTGCATGGGGAATTTTTACAAGATAGTAGATTGTTCTTTATTGTAGTAACTATAATTTTTTTATGGCTATTTTATCTTATTATTTATTTAAACAAAAAAAGGAAAAATTAACTATTGTTGATAAATTTACTTTTTCGCTAATTTATGCAGGAGCTATAGGTAATTTTTATTGACCGTTTAACACGTCATGAGGTTGTTGATTTTTCTAGATTTTTAGAATTTTTGGATATGACTTTCCTATCTTTAATTTAGCAGATTGTTTTTATTTGTGTAGGTGTGTTTTTCCTAATGTTAAAAAAATTTATAATGAAGAAGATAAAAAAATATAACAGGAATGACTTAAAATGAGTTATTCCTTTTTTTCTTGTAATCTTATATAATAATAAAGTATAGTTCTCTAGTTCTAAAGGAGTAAAAAAATTATGTATTATCATATTTATAAAAAGTGAAATTGGTAAAAATATATTTAGTTTCAAAAAGGCCACGCTTTATGTGGATGTTATTTAGAAAAATCAAAAAAATTTCCCAAAAAGAAATATTAAATTACCAAAAAGATGATTCATTAAAAAAATATTTATTGAAGCAACGAATTGGTTAGAAAAGGTATTTTTAAAGGAGAAAATGTAGAAAAATAATGAGATATCATTAGAAGTGAATGGAACAGATTTTTAGAAGAAATGTTTGGAATATTATAAAAAGGTATTCCTTATGCAAATACAGTTACATATAAACAAATAGCAGATACTATTATTAAAAAAATAATAAATTAAAAATCTATGTCATACCAAGCTGTAGGCAGTGCTGTAGGTTATAATCCATTGTTAATTTTCATTCCATGTCACAGGGTAATAAGAAGTGATGGCGATATAAAAGGATATTCTGCTGGAAATGAAATTAAAAAATTCTTATTAAACTTAGAGTGTGATAATAATAAGATATTATTATAATGGCGGTGTATAGAAGAAATTTCAAAATTATGGTATAATAATAAGGATTAAATTGTTTATAGGAGAAATAAATGAGTAAGAAGAAAATAGTTTTTATGGGAACACCAAAATTTGCAGTTCCTATTTTACAGATGTTAATAGAAAATTATGGTGTTGATTTAGTAATTACTCAACCTGATAAAAAAGTTGGTAGAAAAAAAATATTAACACCACCACCAGTCAAAGAGGTTGCTGTAGCTCATGATATAAGAGTTCTACAACCAGAAAAAATTTCTAAAGATGAAGATACATTAAATGAATTAAAGCAGTTAAACCCTGATATTATTATTACAGCGGCTTATGGACAGTTAGTTCCTGAAAGTATCTTAGAGATTCCAAAGTATAAATGTATAAATGTTCATGGTTCATTGCTACCAAAATTACGTGGAGGAGCACCTATACAGTATTCAATTATTGAAGATCATAAGAAAACTGGAATTACGATAATGTATATGGCAAAAAAACTTGATGCAGGTGATATGATATCGAAGGTTGAAGTAGATATATTAGATAGTGACAACTACGAAACATTTACATGATAAGTTGTCTATTGCAGGACGTGATTTATTGAATGAAACACTACCTAATATTTTCTCAGGTAATATTTCACCCGAAAAACAAGATGATAATGAAGCTACGTTTGCTAGTAACATATTACGTGAAGATGAAAAGATTGATTGGAGCTGTACAGCAAGAGAAATATTTAATAAGATTCGTGCTCTTGATCCAATGCCGGGTGCATTTACGCACTTAGATAATAATATATTAAAAATATGGAGTAGCGAAGAAACTCTATTAAATGAAGAAATACCATTTGAAGCTGTTGGTACTATAATCAAACAGGATAAAAAAAATATTTATGTCCTATGTGGTAATAACACGGTTCTAAAAATTAAAGAATTACAAGTATCTGGAAAAAAACGCATGCCAGTAACTAACTTTTTATCAAATAAAAAGAATTATGTAGGTATAACATTAGGAGAAATTAATGAGTAATATAAATGCCAGAAAAGTTGCGTATGATACGTTATATGAGATATTTTATAATGAGGCATATAGTAATATTACGCTTAATAAATTTTTTTAAAACAGAATAGAATTGAAGAGCAAAAACAAAAAGATTTATAAGTGAAATAGTTTATGGTACATTAAAGAATAAAATATTTTTTTAGAACATATTTTAAAAAAACATATAGCAAAGGGAGAGTAAAGCCTAAGGTAAAAAGTAATATTATTAATGAGTATTTACCAAATTAAATTTATGGATAAAAACTCCTAATTTCGCTGTAATTGATGAAGCGGTAAAACTATCAAAAAGATTGCTGGTAATATTACAGGAAAAATTTGTTAATGGAATATTGAGGAATATTGAAAGAAATATAAATGATTTAGCATTAAAGTACAAAAAAATAGTGAAGAACAATTTTGCATTGAAAAATAGTTGTCCATTTGAGTTATATAAAAATTTTAGTAGATCAATATGGAAATAATAAAGCAAAAGCCATTATTGAATCTTTTAATAATAAAAGTGAAAATAGTATCAGATATAATCCTAATAAAGTAACTAAGAAAGAATTGCTAGAAATCCTTGGTAATGAAGCTAAAGAAAGTACTATTTGTGAGGATAGTATAATTATAGATAAATTAGACATTAACAGCAAATATTTTAAAGAAGGATATTATATTATACAAGATGAGGCCAGTGCCTTAGTAGCTTGCTCAATTGGTGAAAATATTGAAGAAAAATATAAGATACTTGATACATGTGCTGCACCTGGAGGAAAAAAAGTTTACATATTGCAAGTAAATATTTAAATTCTACTTTAATTTCATGTGATAAATATATACATAAATTGGCTTTAATTAAAGATAATATTAAAAGACTTGGTATTACTAATATAGATGTAAAAGAACAAGACGCAACTAATATGAATAGTAGTTTTATTAATAATTTTGATATAGTAGTTTGTGATGTACCATGTTCGGGTGTTGGTGTTATAAAAAAACAAACCAGAAATAAAGTATAAAATTACTAATAAATATGTAGAGGATATCTCTAAATTACAATATCAAATATTAGAAAATAGTAAAAAAACTATGTAAAAAAAGGTGGAATACTTATGTATTCTACTTGTACGATAGATAAGAGAAAAATATTGAAAAATATAGAACGCTTTTTTTGAAAGAAAAATAAAAAAATTTTATATTAGATAAAATTAATCTAATAAATAGTGACGTAAAAGTAAAAAGAAAAATGGCGTATTAGAAATATTGCCTGATGATTATAATTGTGATGGTTTTTTCATTGCAAAACTTAGAAAACTGGAGGAAAAATGTTAATATCAGATTTTAAAGGCTATAAGAAGTCTAGATGGCTAAAAGATTTTGAAAAAATGTCTATATATTCTATAAGATTAGATCAACTTGAAGAATATATGATAAGCATTGGTGAGAAGAAATTTAGAGCAAAACAAATATATGATTGGCTATATAAAAAGAGAGTTACTGATTTCTCAGAAATGAAAAATATACCAAAATCATTACAAGAAAAACTAAAAGATGAGTTTGAAATAACAACCCTAAATACTATAATAAAACAAGAATCAGCTGATGGTACTATGAAAGTTCCTATTTGAGCTACAAGATAAGTTTACAATAGAAAGTGTTTTAATGAGAAATAAATACGGTAATTCTTTATGTGTCACAACACAGGTAGGTTGTCGTATAGGATGTACATTTTGTGCATCAACACTTGGAGGACTTAAAAGAAACTTAGAGGCTGGAGAAATTGTATCTCAAGTGCTTAAGGTCCAACAAGAATTAGATAAAAAAGGTGAGCGTATTTCAAGTATTGTAATAATGGGAATTGGTGAACCATTTGAAAACTATGATGAAATGATGGATTTCATTAAAATAGTTAATAGTGATGAAAGCTTTAATATTGGTGCAAGACATATTACAGTATCTACATCAGGTATTGTTCCTAGAATTTATGATTTTGCAAATGAGAATATTCAAATTAATTTTGCTGTCTCTTTACATGCACCTACTAATGAATTACGAAGTAAAATAATGCCGGTTAATAGGGCGTATAATATAGATAAATTAATGGAAGCATTAAGATATTATCAAAAAACAACAAATAGACGTATTACTTTTGAATATGGTTTAATGGGGAAAGTAAATGATCAAAAAGAACATGCTGAAAAATTATCTGAAATTATTAAAGGGATAAATTGTCATGTTAACTTAATTCCTATTAACTATGTACCAGAAAGAAACTATGTAAGAACAAGCAAAAATGATATTTTCACTTTTGAAAAAATTCTTAAAAAGAATAAAGTTAATGTAACTATAAGAAGAACACAAGGTGATGATATTGACGCTGCGTGTGGACAATTAAGAGCAAAAGAACGTAAAGACGAGGTAAAAGGAGGAATTCCAGATGCCACTAGTATATTCGTATAATAGTAATAAAGGTAGGAAAAAAAAAAATGAAGATGCGGTAAGTGTCGTAAAAAATAAACAAGCTGAAGCTTTAGCTATAATATGTGATGGAGTAGGAAGTCACAGTAATGCTGCATATTCAAGTAATTATATAGTATCTACTTTAGAAAAAGAGTGGAAAGATATAACTTTTGCTAATTTTAATAATATGAAAAATTGGCTGTATGATAAGATTGAAAAATTAAATAAAGAGTTATTTGAAAAATCACAATCAAGCAATAAAAAAATGGGTACAACTATCGTTGTTTTAGCAACATTCGGTGATAAATTCGTTGTCTATAATATAGGTGATAGTCGTGCATATGGAATAACTAATGACGGTGATATGAAAGTTATTACTGTAGAAGATTCTTTTGTTGGTGCGTTAATAAGTGCAGGAGCTATAACTGAAGATGAAGCTAAAACTCATCCAGAAAAACATGTGCTTACTCAAGCACTTGCAACAAAAGAAAAAATTAATTTACATACATTTATAGACGAATTAGAAAGTTATGATTATTTTATAATTTGTTCTGATGGATTAACGAATATGATTGAAAAAGAAGAGATAAAAGATATTATACGTAATGAAGAATTATCTGTTGCTGTTGAAAAGTTAATTGATCTAAGTGTAGAACGTGGAGGAATTGATAATATTTCCGTTGCGATCTTAAATAATTTAAGGGGTGATAGTAATGATAGACAAAATGATATGTAACAGATATAAAATTATAGATCATCTAGGTACAGGAGGGATGGCCACAGTTTGGCTAGGTTATGATACTATCCTAGATAGAAATGTTGCTATAAAAACTTTCAAGATTGATGCAAATGATGAGGATGCGGTAAAAAGATTTAATAGGGAAGCTAAAGCAGTGACAAGCTTATCACATCCTAATATAGTATCGATTTATGATGTTGAAAATGAAGGAGATTTCTATTATTTAATTCTTGAATATGTTGAGGGAATGACACTTAAGGATTATATGATGAAAAATCCTAAAATGCCAATTGAAACTATAGTACATATATCTAAACAAATTGCAGACGGATTATGTCACGCTCACCAAAACGGGATTATTCATAGAGATATAAAACCACAGAATATTTTAATGAATGAAAATCTTACGTGTAAAATTACAGATTTTGGAATAGCAAGAGCCTATGGGGATACTACTCTTACTCAAACTAATCAAATGTTAGGAACAGTTTATTATTTATCACCTGAGCAAGCTAGAGGGAATGTAGCAACAGCACAAAGTGATATTTATTCTTTAGGTATTTTAATATTTGAAATGATTACAGGACAAATTCCATTTAAGGGAGAATCAGCTGTTGCAATTGCATTAAAACATCTCCAAGAAGAGTTACCTGATATTGATAAATTTAGAGAAAATGTTCCACAGAGTGTAAAAAATATTGTTCTTAAGGCAACAATGAAAAATCCAAATGAGAGATACATTAGTTCTAAAGAATTAGCTGAAGATTTAGAGACAGTATTAAATCCAGAAAGATTATACGAAAATAAATATACTGGCTTTAAAATACCAGAAGAAAATGCCAATGCTGCATATAATCAAACTCAATATATTGATACTCGTAATATTGAACCATATTATGAGCCTAATTATTCAGAAACTGGTCAGTATAATAACTATCCTGATGAGAATTATAAAAATAATAATAATTATAATAATAACAATAATAATGGGAAAAACCAAAAAAATAGCTATAGTAATTTAGGGAATAAAGAGAAAAAACAACCATCTAAAGTAAAACATGTTATTTTAGCGTTGTTAGCTATTATATTTATTGTAGTTGGAGCTTTCTTCGCATATAATTATATTGTAGGTGCTGATAGTGTTTCTGCTCCTGAAGTTCGTAACAAAACATTAGAAGAAGCTAAAGTAACAATTGTTAAAGCAGGATTAGAAGTAGGAGATGTCACTGAAGTAGCGAGTGATGATGTAAAAGAAAATACTGTTATCGATAGTGATCCTAAAGCAGGTAAAAAGGTTAGAAAAGGTTCTAAAGTGGACCTAAGAGTTTCTTCAGGTAAGAAAACAGTAGATATGCCAAACTATGTTGGATTAGATGAAGATACTGCTAAAAGAAATGCATCAAAATTAGGGTTTAAAAATGTTACTGTTGAGAAAGTAGAGAGTAATAATTATGACAGTGGTAAGGTAGTAGCCCAAAACATTTCTGCTGGTTCAGAAATTGTACCAAAAGAAAAAGAACTTATTTTACAAGTCTCATCTGGTAAGAAAAAAGTTACTATGCCTAACTTAGTTAATCAATCTAGTCAAGTAGCTCAAAGTACGATAGCATCATATGGCTTTAGAAATGTAACTTATAAAGAAGAGTACTCAGATAAAGAGGCTGGAACAGTAATATCTCAAAGTATTAGAAGCGGTACAAGTATTGTTCCAGGGGAAGAAAGTTTAGAAATTGTAATTTCTAAAGGTAAGAAACCATCAACTAATACTAATACTAATTCTAATGATAAAGATGATTCATCTAATAACAAGAATACAAATAATTCTACTAGCGATAAAAATAATACTACTAATAATAATTCAAATAACAATAATAACAGTAGTAATAGTAACAATAATTCAAATAATAAAAATAACAAAGATTAATAATAGTGGAGTAGGGTTATATTATCCTACTCCATAAATTATAAAAAAATTTAACGTGGTAATTGTATATGAATATGACATTAAAAAAAGAAATTAGAGTTTTTTTACCGGATAGCCCGGGCTGCTATATTTATAGAGATAATATAGGTGAAATTATTTATGTAGGTAAAGCAAAAAAATTTAAAAAAACAGAGTAAAAAAAGTTATTTTTACAGGAACTCATAATAAAAAAACTCAAGTATTGGTATCTAAAATTGAGGACTTAGAGTATATAATAGTTAACTCTGAAAAGGAAGCATTAATTTTAGAAAATAATTTAATAAAAAAATATAGACCGTATTTTAACATTAGATTAAAGGATGATAAGAGTTATCCATATTTAATGATTACTAAGGAAGAAAATCCTAGACTTCTTATGACTAGAAAATACAAAAAAAGTAATAAGAATATTTATTTTGGTCCATATGTAGATATAAAATCAGCGAATGAAGTGAAAAAAATTTTAGATAAAGTATACCCTTTACGCCGCTGTAACCCTATTGAAAAAAGACCATGTATGTATTATCAGATAGGTGAATGTATAGGACCATGTGCAAGAAGAGTATCTCAGGAAGAATATCGAGAAAGAATAAATAAGATTAAATCTTTTTTAAGTGGTGATACTTCTGAAATTCTTGAAGATTTAAATAAAAAAATGAAAGAACATATACAAAATCTTGAATTTGAAGCGGCCCAACAAATACATAGTTATATAAAATCTATAGAAATTTCTATTCAAAAACAAGTTATTACCGATAGTAAGAACATAGATAGAGACTATATAGGATTCAGTTATAATAAAGAATATATATGTATTCAAATTTTCTTATCACGTATGGGTAATATTATTGAAAGGAAAGTAGAGTATTTTAACTTATATGATACTCCTGAACAAATACTATATTCGTATCTAATTCAATATTATACATTAAATAAATTACCTAAAGAAATATATGTTGATGGTTTAGATATAGTTTTATTAAATGAGATTTTTTTCTTCAAAAAGTAATTTCTCCAAAGCGTGGAAATCATAAAAAAATACTAGATACAGTTGTAGAAAAATGCAAATTACTTTTTTTAAATAATAATTTAGAATTAGAAGAATTAAAAATCTAGAAAATTGCAAGTTACACTTAATAACATTGCAGAGAAATTAGGAGTTAAATCGATAAATAGTATAGATGCATTTGATAACTCTAATATTATGGGAGTGGATGCTGTTTCTGTTAAAGTTAATTTTACAAATGGTAAGAAAAAAATACGTACAATTATAGAAAATTTAAAAATAAAAAGAAACTGTTGGAATTAATGATATAGAGACTATGAAAGAAGTTCTTTATAGAAATTATAAAAAAATAAGAAAAACAAATACTGAATTAATTATAGTAGATGGTGGTAAAAAAATCATCTAAATGCTGCTATAGAAATTGTACACAAGAAACTTGGGTTAAATTATATTAAAAATTATTGGATTAGCCAAAAATGATAAGCATATTACGGAATATATTATAACTGATGATTATGAGATAATAGAATTTCCAAAAAAACCTCAGCTGAATATTTATTTTTAAAACAAATACAAGATGAAGTACATAGATTTGCTATAACATATCATAGAGCGACTAAAACAAAAAATATGTTTAATTCTAGCTTAGATAATATAGAAGGTATCGGTAAGGTAAGAAAGAATATATTATTAAAAATCATTTGCATCTATTGAAGAAATTAAAAATGCACCAGAAGAAAAAAACTTATAGCTTTAGGAATTCCTAAAAAAATACTATAATTAAATTAAAAAAATGAATTATAAAAAAATTAAGTTATCCATATTTATAAAGAAAATAATACGGATAACTTAATTTTTTTTGTAATAATCTATAGTAATATCATAAAAAAAGTATGGTATAATAACTTAAAAAGATTATAAAAAAAGTCGAGGAGGCAACTATGAAATTTTTTTATCGTTTAGTTATAACAATGAAGAACTATATGGAGTAAAAGTAAAACGTGAAGAAAGTGCATGGAATTTAATTAAAGTATTAGAAGATTTTGATAATGAAAATGTTATCCCTAAAACATTAAGAGAAGCTATTGAAGTATATGGAGTTTCTTTTATTGAAAAAATTAGAAAAGTTTTAAAACTTGTAGAAGAAAGTGGAAATGCTGATAAATATAAAGTTTCATTTGATGAAATTATTTGGCGTTCACCTATAACAAGAACACCTAAAAATGTACTTTGTGTTGGACATAATTATGAGGCACATGTTAATGAATTAGGAGATGAGTTGGCAAAAACTCCTAAAGATGTACTTATTTTTACAAAATCACCAACAGCACTAGCTGGTAATAATGAAGTAGTTCCATCTCATAAATCAATAACAGATAGTTTAGATTTTGGTGGTGAGCTAGCTGTTGTTATTGCTAAACCAGGTAAAAATATTCTTAAACCACTTGTATTAGATTATATTTTTGGTTATACAATTATGAATGATATTACAGCTACTGATCTTCAGTACAAATATGGACAATTTTTCTTAGGAAAATCTTTAGAAAAATCAGCAGTTGTTGGTCCATATTTAGTTACTAAAGATGAAGTAAGTTCTCCTGAATCTATGAGTATTGTTACAAAAGTAAATGGAGAAATTAGACAAAATGCAATGACTTCTGAGATGTTATTTAGAGTAGATGATGTGCTATCAGAAATTAGTAAGATTGTTCCATTAGAAGCGGGCGATATTATTGCTACAGGAACGCCTGCAGGAGTTGGTTCTGCACAAAATCCTCCTAAGTTTTTAAAACAAGGAGATGAAATTAAAATAACAGTTGAAGGAATAGGGACTTTAACTACAGTTATTGGCGAATAGAAGAAAGGATAAATCATGGCTAAAAAAGCAAAAGATAAACAAGTTACACATATAGAAAAAGAAGATTTAAAAGCACGTCAGGCGGCGATTAATGAAGCAATTAAAGTTATAGAAAAAGAATATGGTAAAGGTGCAATAATGGATATTTCTTCTGAAAATCCAATTAAAGTAGAGGCAGTTTCTTCTGGTTCTCTAGCTATAGACTCAGCACTAGGAATAGGTGGATATCCAAAAGGAAGGATAGTGGAAGTCTATGGACCAGAATCTTCTGGAAAAACAACTATAGCTCTACATGCTATTGCAGAAGTTCAAAAACTGGAGGAATTGCAGCATTTATCGATGCAGAGAATGCACTTGATATTGAATATGCTAAAGCTTTAGGTGTTGATTTCACACCAGGTAAATTCTTCTTATCTCAACCTGATAGTGGTGAGCAAGCGTTAGATATTGCTGAAAAATTAATTTTATCAGGAGCAATTGATATTATAGTTATCGACTCAGTAGCTGCATTGGTACCAAAAGCAGAAATTGATGGTGTCATGGGAGCAAATCATATTGGGTTACAAGCTCGTCTTATGTCACAAGCATTAAGAAAATTAACTGGACAAATAAATAAAGCTAATACAATTGCTTTATTTATAAATCAACTACGTGAAAAAGTTGGAGTAATGTTTGGTAGCCCTGAAGTTACAACTGGAGGACGTGCATTAAAATTCTACTCAACAGTAAGAATTGATGTTCGTAAAGGAGAAGCAATAAAAGGTGCTGACAGTGAAATACTAGGAAATAGAACTAAAAATTAAGATAGTTAAAAATAAAGTTGCTCCTCCATTTAAAATTGCAGAAGTTGATATTATGTTTGGAGAAGGAATATCAAAAATTGGTGAAACACTTGACTTTGCAGTGGATTTAGATATTATTAATAAATCTGGATCATGGTTCTCATATAACGGAGAAAGACTAGGTCAAGGTAGAGAAAATGTAAAAAAAGTATTTGAAGAAAATGAAGAGTTATATAATGAAATTTATGATTTAGTAAGGGCAGAAATATTGAATAAAACAGGTAATAAAGAGACTTCAACTGAAGATCTTGAAGCTGATGAACTAGATTTAGGGATTGAAAATTTAGGTGAGGTAGAATAATAGATATATGAATAAACGATTATTTAAAAATAGTATTATGGTTAATGATATTTGCAATATTAGCTAGTGGATTTATTTCTGCAATTGCGATATTTCTATAATACAATAAGGTTAAAGATAAGAACTCAGAGCTATTCTGAGTTTTTATTTTGAAAATGTGATAGAATATAATTATATAAAAACTAGGAGAAATACAGTGAATTTAGTACAAAATATGAATGAAAATCAATTAAAGGCTATACTAAAAACTGAGGGTGCTGTTATGGTAATAGCAGGAGCTGGAAGTGGAAAAACTCGTGTTCTGACAAATAGGATAGCATACTTAATTTCTGAAAAAAATGTTTTAGAAAGTAATATCTTAGCAATAACATTTACCAATAAGGCAGCAAAAGAAATGAAAGAGAGAATTTATAGTCTTGTTGGAGAAACCTCAAAGTATATTTGGATTAATACTTTCCATTCAATGTGTGTAAGAATTTTAAGACAAAATATAGAATTACTTGGATACAATAAAAATTTCACAATATTAGATGTTAGTGAGCAAAAATCAATTATTAAAAATATCCTAAAAGAGTTAAATCTATCAGAAGATTCATATCAACCAAATAATATATTAAAAATCATATCAAAAGCTAAAAATAATATGACAAGTGTTAGCGATATGCGCAGTCAGTCTAGATTTGGTTTTATGAAAAATGTGTCTGAAATTTATGGACATTACCAAAACTATTTAAAGAAAAATAGTGTATTAGATTTTGATGATTTAATGCTAAAAACAATAGTCCTTTTTGAAAAACATCCTGAAGTACTAAGTATTTATCAAAATAAATTCCAGTATATTCATGTTGATGAGTATCAGGACACTAATGTTATACAATATAAACTTATAAAAATGTTATCAGCAGTACACAAAAATGTTTGTGTAGTTGGCGATGATGATCAAAGTATTTATAGCTGGCGTGGAGCTTGTAGCGATAATATTATAAACTTTGAAAAAGATCATGATAATGTTGAATTAATATTCTTAGATCAAAATTATCGTTCTAATTCAACTATTTTAGATGCCGCTAATGCAGTGATAAAAAATAATACTGAGAGAAAAGAAAAAGCATTGTGGTCAGAAAATAAAAGTAATAGGAAAATATCTATTTACGGTGCTTTAAATGATAAAGATGAAACAGATGATATAGCTAGAAAAATATTAGAATTAAATAAAGAAGGCATAAAATTTAGAGATATGGCAATTTTATATCGAGCTAACTTTTTATCGCGTTCAATGGAGAATTCATGTTTATCGTTCGGTATACCATATAAGCTTATAGGGTCATTAAAATTCTTACAACGTCAAGAAGTACGTGACTTATTAGCATATTTAAATGTTATAGTCAATAGAGCTGATGAATTTAGTTTAAGAAGAATAATTAATGTTCCCAAAAGAGGAATTGGGGCAACCTCAATGGAAAAAATAGATAAGTATGCTAATGAATATGGACTATCATTATTTGAAGCACTAGAAAATATTGATATGATTGGAGTTTCTAAAAAGATAACGACTAATGTTCATTTATTAACTAACTTAATAAAAAAATATTCTAATACTGAAAATTATTCAATTGATGAACTAATAATTGGAATTTATAAGGATTCAGGTTATGAAAATATGCTTAAAGAATCATCAGATCCTTATGCAGAAAGTAGAATTGAAAATATATCAGAGTTGGTTTCATCTGCGAAGCAGTTTTCAAGTATGAATGATAGCTTAATAGATTTTATATCAGAAATGTCACTGACTTCTGATGCTGATGATGAAAATATTGAGGATGCTGTAGTTTTATCAACTGTACATGCAGCTAAAGGACTTGAATATGATGTAGTGTTTATAATGGGACTTGAAGAAAGTTTGTTCCCTTCTATAAGAGATGCAGATAGTAGTGAAGATGAAAGAAATAAAATGGAGGAAGAACGTCGATTAGCATATGTTGCAATAACAAGAGCTAAGGAAAGATTATTTATGTCTTTTTGCAAACAGACGTATGCAATTTGGTTCAATAAAAAAATGAATAGAAAAATCACGATTTATTGATGAAGTACCAAAGGAACTTACTCATTTTGAATCCGCTTTTCGGCTCATCTTCATCAGATAATAAAGATTCAAATATTGAACAAGCAAATAAATTTATAAGTAATCTTAGTCCAAAGATCAATATTACTAAAAAAACTAAACTATCAAATGATAGGAACTATAGTATTGGAGATATTGTATTACATAAGAAGTTTGGTGAAGGAAAAGTATTAGATATAAAAAACTGATAGTGTAAAAAGTAGAATTTGATGAAGTTGGTGTAAAGATACTACTTATAGAATATGCTAATTTGACTAGAAAGGACTAGTACTTAAATGAAAGAAATAAAAGAAGAGATTTATAAACTAGTAAAATTATTAAATAAGTATTCTTATGACTATTACGTTGAGGATAATCCTCAAATAAGTGATACTGAATATGATACACTTTATAAACAACTCGAAAAACTAGAGAACGAATATCCAGAGTTAATTCAAGAGAATTCACCTACACAAAGAGTAGGAGATGTTGTGTTATCAGAATTTGAGAAGGTCACACACAAAGTCCCTATGCTAAGTTTATCTAATACTTTCTCTACTGAAGATTTAAGGGACTTTGATAATCGTATAAAAAAAGTAGTAGCAAATAGAAAAATAGAATATATTTGTGAATTGAAAATTGATGGTCTTGCAATTTCAATAAATTATGTAAATGGAAAATTAATAAGTGCAGCAACTCGTGGTGATGGAACAGTTGGTGAAGAAGTTACTGATAATATTAAGACTATATTTTCTATTCCAAAAGTATTAAAAGAAAATAAAACTTTTGAAGTCAGAGGTGAGGTATATTTACCTAAGAAATCATTTAATATTTTAAATGAAGAACGTAAAGAGAATAATGAAGTATTATTTGCAAATCCAAGAAATGCAGCAGCAGGTTCATTAAGACAATTAGATTCTAAAATTACTGCCCAGAGACGATTATCAGCCTTTATATATTCGGTAGTAGGAGATAATACTATTGAATCACAATTACAAGCATTAAAAACTGCTGAAGAATATGAATTGCCAGTAAATAATAATTATAAACTTTGTAAAAATATTGACGAAGTAATAAATTATATAGAATATTGGGATATAAATAGAAAAAATTTACCTTATGAAATTGATGGTATTGTAATAAAAGTAAATTCATACAGTCTTCAAGAAGAGATTGGCTATACTCAAAAAAGTCCTAGATGGGCAACTGCATTTAAGTTTCCAGAAGAAGAATTAGCTACAAAATTATTAGATGTAGAACTAAGCGTGGGACGTACTGGAATTGTTACACCTGTAGCGCAACTAGATCCTATTGTAATTTCTGGATCTACTGTATCTAAAGCATCATTGCATAATAAAGATGTAATAGATGAACTAGATATTCATATTGGAGATATGGTAATAGTAAAAAAAGCAGGAGAAATAATTCCAAAGGTTGTTAGAGTATTAAAAGAATTAAGATTAGAAAATTCAGAGAAATATATAATGCCTAATCGATGCCCTTCTTGTAATAGTGAACTTGTCTCAAAGAAAGATGATCCATTTATTAGGTGTGTTAATCCTGAATGTCCTGAACAAAATATAAGAAAGATTATTCACTTTGCATCGAGAGATGCTTTAAATATTGAAGGATTGGGTGATAAAGTAGTAGCTACTCTTTATGAGCAAGGTATTATTTCTCATACAATAGATTTATTTTCTTTAGAGAGAGAAAAATTAATTGATTTGGATAGGATGGGAGAAAAATCTGTAGATAATCTATTAACAGCAATTGAGAACTCTAAGAATAGTACTTTAGATAAGGTTATTTATGCACTAGGTATTTTAAATGTTGGGAAAAAAGCTGCTAAAATACTTGCTGAAAAGTATTTAAACTTAACAACTTTAATGACGGCGACTGTTGATGATTTAATTAATTTACCAGATATTGGTTTAATTACAGCAGAATCAGTTATTGACTTCCTATCTAATGAAATAAATATTAAATTTATAAATGATTTAATTTCAATAGGTATGAATCCTCAATATGAAGTTCAAAAAATTGAAGATGATAATATATTTAATGGGAAAACAATAGTTTTAACAGGAAAATTGGTTGAATTAACACGAAATGAAGCAAAAGAGTATCTGGAAAAATTAGGAGCAAAAGTAACAGGAAGTGTAACAACAAAAACTGATTTAGTTTTAGCAGGGGAAAAAGCAGGATCTAAATTGGTAAAAGCAGAACAATTAGGTATTCAAGTAATAAGTGAAGAAGAGTTTATTTCTATGTTAGGAGAGAAGAAAGTAAATGGATAATAAGTTACCGTATAAAGTCTTTGGTTTGGTAATAGCATTTGTTTCAATAATTACTTTTTTTATAATGAATTATAATGCTGTTCCCGTATCATTTATATTTTTTACATTAAAACTCCCATTAACACTAGTATTTTTTACATGTTTCTTTTTGGGAGCAATTATAGCAAGTATTTTTTGGTACCAAAGATATAAAAACATTAGAGAAAAATATGAAAGAACATCTAAATTATTATTTAGTAAAGAAAAAAATTAGAAGATGAATAGTTATTTAATTATAATGATAGATTAGGAGAATAGAGGCGAAAAAATGGGACTTAAATATAATTGGAATTATCCCCAATATGATGAAACTTTTTTGAATGATTTAAAAGAATATAATATATCGGAAAATATTGCTAAAATACTTGATTCTAGAGGTATTAATAAAATTGAAGAAGTAAAAAAATATTTTTCTGATGATTATGAGGAAGGTTATGATCCTTTTTTAATGCATGATATGAAACGAGCAGTTGAAAGAATAAATAATGCTATAGAAAATGAGGAAAAAATACTTGTTTATGGTGATTATGATGCTGATGGAATTACTTCTACTGTTCTACTAGTAGAAACTTTAGTTTCGCTAGGAGCTGATGTATCTTCATATATTCCAAATCGTTTTGAAGAAGGGTATGGTCCTAATAAAGATGCTTTTTCTAAAATAATTAAATCAGGAATTAGTCTTATAATTACTGTGGATAATGGTATTGCAGGAGTGGATGAGGTAGAATTAGCAAATAGCCTTGGTTGTGATGTTATTATTACTGATCACCATAAAATTCAAGATGAAATTCCAAAAGCATATGCAGTTATTCATCCAGAGCATCCAGAGGGGCAATATCCATTTGGAAAATTAGCTGGAGTAGGGTGTGGCTTTTAAATTGGCACATGCATTGTTAGAAATATATCCAGATTTTTTACTAGATTTAGTAGCTATTGGAACAGTTGCAGATATGGTTTCTCTTACAGATGAAAATAGAATATTTGTAAAGCAAGGAATAGAGTTACTAAATGAAGATCCACGTATTGGAATTAAAATGTTATTAGAATTATCTAATATTACAACTAATATTGATGAACAAACTATCGGATTTTATATTGCACCTAAGCTGAACTCAATAGGAAGAATGGATAGTGCAAAGGTAGGATTGTCATTTTTAATGGCAGAAGATATTTCTGTTGCTAAATCTTTAGCAGAACAAATAGAAGAGTATAATGTTCAAAGAAAAGAGGTAACAGAAAATATTGTTAAGGATGTTATTGAAACAATAGAAAACAACGATATGAAAAAAATAAGAGTGTAATAATGGTCTCTGGAGATTATCATGAAGGAGTACTAGGTATTGTTGCTTCTAATATTGTTGAGAAATATCAAAGACCTGTACTTATTATGAATAATAAAGAAGGTATATTAAAGGGGTCAGCAAGAAGTGTATTTGATTTTAATATATACACTGCAATTAATAAAATAGGAGATAAATTTATTGCATATGGTGGGCATACACTTGCAGCTGGATTTTCTTTTGATGAGCAGAATTTTAAAGAAATAGAAAAAGCATTATGTGATGAGTTTGATGAGTATAAGAATAATAATGAACTAAAATCAACCAAAAACATAGATATAGTGAGTAGCTTAGAAGAAGTAAGTTATCAATTTTTAAATTCATTGGAAGTATTAAAACCGTTTGGAATGGATTTTGAGAAAACCAAATATTTTATTAGAGAATGCAAAGGTAATAGAAAAAGTTTATTTTGGTGCAGATAAACAGTATTTACGTTTAACTATTGCTGATGAAGTAGGAAACTTAGAATGTATTAGTTTTAAGGACAATATGATATTTAAGGATATAAATGTCAATGATACGATAGACTTACTTTGTACTTTAGATAAAAATTATTTTAATGGTAGAACGAAATTACAAGCACATATCATTGATATGCAAGTTAAAGAGTTTCTTTTTGAGGATTTAAGATATACTAATTTTGATGAAACGACAATTAGTATAGATTCATTAAAATTATCTAAAGATATTGATAATAAACAAAGCAATTATTATTGTTATAAAGATTTAGATAATATCAATGCAGAATATTCTAATATCTACCTTTTAGATATCCCACATTCACTAGAAGATATTAACAAAATTTTTACAATTAAAAACCTAAAAAAATATACTTGATTTGTAATGACAAACAAATTATGTCAGAAGTTTATAAAAATTGATAAATCAAGATTAGTGAAGCTGTTTAATATTGTATTAAATGCACCAAATAAACAAGTAAATATTACTCAACAATTAGATTATTTACTAAGTTTACTTAAAGACAAATATTAATAGTTTAAAAGATTATGATTCAAATTTTTTTCAAGAATTAAATCTTGTAAAAAGTTGAGAACAATATAATAATATTAAATCCTAGTTATGAAAACTGTAGATCTTAGAAAAATCATCAATGTATGTAAAAAAATGGAAAAATATTTTTGAAGTTGAAAGATTACTTTTAAAAAGATAGTATTATTAATATAAATAAAAAAATTTGAAAAAAATAGCTACTAATGTATAAGAAAAAAAGGATTAACTAAAATATTTTTTTAGTTAATCCTTTTATAATATTACATAATATATTTCATAGAGAATATAAAAAAAGTAAATATTATTAATAAAAAGTTAGTAAATATTCTTAAATTATTTTTTTAAGAAAAGTGATAAGAAGTTAATAAACAATACACCAATTATTGCACCTAATGTGTTAGTAATTAAATCTGTTATATCAGGGAAACCAATTTTAAATACATATTGAGTACTCTCATAAATAAAACTTAACAAGAATCCTAAAAATATAGCGCTAATCCCAGAGCGTTTTGGATTTAAAACCTTAATGTATATACTAAATGGTATGAAAAATACTATATTTAAAAGGACTTCCATTGGATCGAAATTACCATTTCTAAACGGAACTAAATTAATAGATCTCCATGTAACACCTGGGTGAAGTAATAGTTTTGGATTATCTAACCAGCTAAGATTACTACTTTTTAATAAAGACCAGTCCATTTTTGCAACTATTATCCAAGTTAATATAAAAAGGTATATAAAAGAAATAAGGATAAAGATAATTTCTTACTGTTTAAAAAATGCTTTCATAATATCTTTCCTTTCTAATTTACATTATATTGTTCGATTTTAGCATAAAAAGACTAAAAACCAACTTAAATTATATTTTTTTAATATATTAAATAAATTAATATTAATTAATAACTGACTATGTTATAATTACTATATTAATATATATTTTTAGGAGTTTTTCAAGTAATGTATAGATTTAAAAAAATGCTAACTTTAAGTATATTTGCTATATTTTTTTAATTTTTGTATCCGGGTGTGTCAATTCTAAAAATTTACTTCTTGGTGAATGGAACGCAGAAAAAGATATTGATGTAAATGATATTGTAAAATTTGATAATGATAAAAATGACAGTAAATGGAAAAAGAATATAATTTTAAATATAAAAATCAATTGAAAAAAAGGATGATGTTATATACTATAAAAATTGAAAAAGATGGTGAGTTATTTACAGTTTTATTCTTATTTAAGGAAGACAGAAACATTGCCTATATGCTTAAGCCTTTATACATCAGATAATTTAAAAAGAAGGTAAAAGTAGTTTATTCTATGCATAAAGTTAGTAATAAAAAAACTAATTATATTATGTATAAACTATCTCATATTGAAGTAAAAGATTACTATAGTTTGATTAGATATAGCTGATAACTTATACTTAATATGATATAATAAAAAAATCTAGGAGAAAAATTGATGAATAAATATTTAAAAATAATATCTTATATTTTTATTAACGGTCTTTTTAATTTCTTTATCAGCATGTAGTAGGTCTACAAATTTAATTGAAGGAGAATGGAAAGCGCAAACAGGTGCAATGAAAAATGAAATTGTGAAATTCAATAATGATAAAGTAACAGTAAATGGTAAAGAATATGACTACAAGCTAAAATCTAAAGAGAATAAAGGAGATCTAATATACTATAAAATTGAACAAAATGGAGAATCATATACTATTATTTTTCCAGATAAAGATAAAAATATAGCAATAATGATTCAACCTTATTCTCAAAATGATGACTTATATGGCAAAGTACTTTATGCAATGAATAAGAAAGATCAACCTAATTATAGTGAATATGTAAAAAAATATATTAACTAGTTTCTAATTTAGAATAAGATTTTTTTAAATAGTATATAAAAAGTAAAATATTATAACTTTTATTCTAAAATCGATTTAAATATTCTTATTCTTTTTTGTTTCATAATCTATACTTATATGGTATAATAACTACGTTAAGAAAACTTTTAGGAGATTAATAAATAGATGAATTTAGAAAAATATATTTCAATCGTGGAAGATTGGCCGAAAAGAAGGTATTAGCTTTAAAGATATTACTACATTAATGGCAGACGGAGAAGCGTATAAATATGCAACTGATCAAATAGTGAGTTATGCTAAAGAAAGAAAAGTTGATGTTGTAGTAGGACCTGAAGCTCGTGGATTTATTATAGGTTGTCCTGTGTCTTATTCACTAGGGATAGGCTTTGTTCCTGTAAGAAAACCAAATAAATTACCTCGTGAAGTCATTAGCTATCAATATGACTTAGAATATGGTAGTAACACTTTAACAATGCATAAAGATGCTATTAAACCAGGTCAAAGAGTATTAATTACTGATGATTTATTAGCAACTGGTGGAACAATTGAGGCAACTATAAAATTAGTAGAAGAATTAGGAGGAATTGTAGTAGGTATAGCGTTCTTAATCGAATTAGATGGACTAAATGGTATGGACAAACTACAAGGTTATGACGTTCTTACATTATTAAAAATGTAATCTACTATATCAAATTATATATGACATTTGAACTATTAGAAAAGAAATATCTAAAAAATATAAATACTGATGCTTATTTATATAAGCATGAAAAAACACAAGCTAAACTTGTATTTCTAAAAAATGATGATATAAATAAAAGTTTTAGCATAAGTTTTAAAACTGTTCCTTACAGTGATAATGGTATTTTTCATATTTTAGAGCATTCTGTTTTATGTGGTTCAGCGAAATATCCTGTAAAAGAACCTTTTGTAGAATTACTTAAAGGTTCTTTTAATACATTTTTAAATGCTATGACATTTCCTGATAAGACCATGTATCCAGTATCTTCAAAAAATGAAAAAGATTTAGAAATTTTAATGGATATATACTTAGATGCAGTATTTAATCCGAATTTAAAAAATAATCCAAATATTCTGGCACAAGAAGGCTGGCATTATCATCTAGAAGATAAAAAAGATGACCTTATTTATAAAGGTGTTGTTTATAACGAAATGAAAGGTGCATACTCTTCCGTAGATGAAGTATTAGATCAGTATGTAACTGAACATTTATTTAGTGATACTTCTTATAAATATTCATATGGAGGGAAGCCAGAAGCCATCTCATCTATTACTCAGGAAGAGTTTCTAAGTACATATGATTATAACTACCATCCAAGTAATAGTTATATTGTTTTATATGGAGACATCAATGTAGAACAATATCTTAATCATATTGATAGTTACTTGAATAATTATAAATACAGAGACTATTCTAGTTATAAACTTAATAGACAAAATAGTTTTACGAATGAAATAAAAAGATATGAATACTTCAATGAAGACGTAAAAGATAAAGCGTATGTAGCATATAATTACATACTTGGAGACAGCAATAAATTCAGCGAAATCGAAAATATTGATATAATTGATGATATTCTGTTAGGTAGCAGTAATACTGAATTTAGAAAATTCTTTATTGATAATGGTATTTGTGAAGATGTCTACAGTTATTTACAAAAAGATAGAAAAAGAAACTGTTTACTCTATTATCTTTAAATATGTTAATGATGATAAACTAGAGGAATTAGATACATTATATAAGAATTTACTAGCAAAAAAATTATAAATAATGGATTTGATTATGAACAAGTTCAGGCATCTATTAACAAAAAGAATTTCAGTATAAAAGAAGAAGTAAATAAAACATCATCACCAAAAGGAGTATCTTATACTATAAGATTATTACGTACATGGTTGTATGATGATAATGATATATTTAAAGCATTTGATTTAGATAGTATGATTGATAGTTTACAACAAAAATTGTGATAGAAAAAAATTATGAGAATTTAGCTAAACAGTTTATCTTAGAAAAATAACAAACAAGCAATAATTCACTTAATACCTACAACTGTTAAAGAAAAATAAAGAAAAAGGACTTAGCAGAATATAAAAAAATTCATTATCAAATGATCAAATTGAGAAAAATTATAGAAGACACTAAAAAAACTACAAGAATGGCAAAAATACTCCTGATAATAAAGAAGATGTAAATAAAATAAAATGTGTAGAAGCAAGTGAAGTTGTATTGAAAAATCCATTTACTGAAACTTCATTTGAGGAAGTAGAAAATATTAATTTTGCACACTTTAATACTGTAACAAATGGTATTTCATATTCTAAATTCTTGTTTGATATTACGGATTTCACTATTGAACAAATTCAATATTCTTCTTTACTAACATATTTATTATTTAATTTTAATACTAAAAAAATAAAACTGAAGCAGAAATTATTAAGGATATAGGATTTAATTTGGGAGGTCTAAGCTCATATATTGATGTAATAAGAAAGTATCAAAGTGAAGAATGTGAAGTTAAATTTATTATAACTGCTAAAAACTTAGTCGAAAAGGTTAAAGAACTAGCAAGTATTTTAGAAGAAACAACACTAAATGTTGATTTTAGTGATAAAGATGCTTTATATAATGTCCTTTTAGAAATTAAGTTAATGTTAGAAAGTAAATTTAAAAATGCTGGACATGCATTTGTTGCAAGAAGAATAAGCAGCTATTTCAACCCTCAAAGTAAGTTAGCTTCATATCATAGTGAATATGAGTTCTACTTATTTATTATAGATCTATTAAATAATTTTTGAAAGTAAATCTAGTGAAATTATTAATCAGTTAAATACAGTCTCAAATTTAATATTCAGTAGTTCTAGAGTATTAATTAATTTTGTAGGTAGTGAAGAAGAGTATTTAAACTATAAAAAAGACATATCAATGTATACGGATAAGTTATATAATGGTACTGAAAAGCAAGATGGGTTTATATTGGAATTTGAGACTCCAGGATATTCTGAAGGATTTTATTTTGATTCTCTAGTACAGTATGTTGGATTAGGTTACAACATCGATAGCTACTCTGGTAGTCATCTTGTTTTAAGACATATCTTAAGTTTAGATTATTTATGGAATAATATTCGAGTAAAAAATGGAGCGTATGGTTCAGGAGCTATATTCAATGCTTTTGGTGACTTTAATTTATGGTCTTATCGTGATCCAAACTTAAAAGAAACACTTGATATTTATTACAATATAGATAAATATATTAAGAATTTTATTTCCGATGATAAAGAAATGAATAAATATATTATTGGTACATTAAATACATTAGATGTAATTATGTCTCCAAGTGCGTTAGCAACATACTCTTTAAATTTATATCTTACTAATTCACCATTTGATAAATATGATGAAATTGTTGAAGAAATAAAAAATACAAATGTTGATGATGTTAATAAAACTTTCAAGTAATTTTAATAATATGAAAGATAATGCATATGTATGTGTGCTTGGATCAAAAGAAAAAATATTATCTAATTCAGATTTATTTAGAAAAACAATAGAAATTAAGTAGAAAGGTATATAAATGAGAGTTCGTAATAGAGCAGATGCTAGAGAGCGTCTTGAAAATAGTCCAGTTGTTTTTTTACAACCTAAGGACAATAAAGGAAAGTGGAGAGAAATATTTGGAAATAATAACCCAATACATTTAGAGATTGGTAGTGGTAAAGGAAAATTTATTCATACTCTTGCAGAAAAGAATCCTAATATAAATTTTATAGCTATGGAAGCTCAACCTACAGTTCTAACATTCCTACTAGATAAAGTAGAAGAAACACATAGAGAGAATTTAAAACTAATTTCTGGAAATGCTGAAGACTTATTAGAGTATTTTGCAGATGAAGAAGTTGATCAACTTTACTTAAATTTCTCAGATCCATGGCCTAAGACTAGACATGAAAAACGTCGTTTAACTTATCATACTTTCTTAAGTCGCTATGAAGTAATCTTAAATGGTGATAAAAAGATAGTTCAAAAAACTGATAACCAAGGATTATTTGAATATAGCTTGATGAGTTATGCAAAGTATGGATATATATTTAATAAATTATCGTTAGATCTAACTAATAGTGTTTATGAAGAAGATAATACTCATACTGAATATGAAGATAAATTTATTAAAAAAGGTAATAGAATTTATATGGTAGAGGCTATAAAAAGTAAAATAGATTATTTAGTTTACATAAATATAATTATGTAAACCTAATAGGATTTATATTATTTTTATATAGAATTGCCAATATATCTTGATTTTAAAAAAAAATTTAATTATAATAATATTAGTATAAATTAAAGGAGAAATAGAAATAATGATATCAGTTAATGATTTTAAAACTGGAGTAACTATCGAAGTTGATGGTAACATTTGGAAAGTAATGGAATTCCAACACGTTAAACCTGGTAAAGGAGCTGCATTTGTTCGTTCTAAATTAAGAAACATGCGTACAGGTGCTGTTAACGATAAAACTTTTAGAGCTGGTGAAAAAGTAGCTAAAGCTCAAATTAATAACCAAAAAATGTCATATCTATATTCTACAGGTGATGCATATGTATTCATGGACAATGCTACTTATGAACAAATCGAAGTTCCTGAAGCACAATTAGAACATGAATTAAACTTCTTAAAAGAGAATATGGAAGTATCTATTTTAATGTTTGGTGATGAAATTTTAGGTATTGATTTACCTACAACTGTAGAATTAGAAGTTACTGAAACTGAACCTGGAGTAAAAGGTGATACTGCTCAAGGTGCTACAAAAGCAGCTACAGTTGAAACAGGTTATACTCTACAAGTCCCTCTATTTGTTAAAGAAGGTGATGTATTAGTTATTAATACATCTGAAGGTACATATGTATCTAGAGCATAGTATATAAATATTTGAACTCTCTATTTCGGTGGAGAGTTCTTTTTTACCTAAAAAAATAAGCTGAAATCTTTACTTATACATTAAAATGGTGTTATAATTGCCTAATGTATTTTTAAAGGAGATTATAATGAAATTTGAAAAAGTATTAATTAGTATAGGTCTAATTTTTTATATTATAATTGCTAGTACGCTCGGTATTTATTCCTATAAACTATTATTAGTTTTTTTAGGTATAAGTACTTTAATATTTTTAATAACTAAACTAAATTTTGAACCTTTTTTATCTATATTATTAGTTGCAATTGTTCTAGGGTTATTTTTAGGATTATCTCCTAATGTATTGATAGATTCTATAGAGAAAGGGACAGGTTCTCTTCTAGGTCATTTATCATTGATTTTAGGTCTAGGAGCTATGTTTGGAAGAGTTTTAGAAGAATTAGGAGCTGTAGAAATAACTGCAAAAAAAATGATAAGCATATTTGGGGTTAAGAGAATTCAACTAGGCTTACTAATAGCAGGAATGTGTATAAGTTTCTCATTATTTTTTGATGTAGCGTTTATATTAGTTATACCAATAATATTATCTGTAGCTAAAGAGCTTAAATTAGAAAAAATATATGTTGCTTTACCTGCTAGTATAGGTATTTTAACTATACACGCATTATTTCCACCACATCCAAGCCCAAGTATAATAACAAAAACATTTAATCTTAATATGGCGGAAGTATTTTTCTATGGTTTAATTGTTGCTATACCAACAGCTTTAATAGGTGGTTTACTACTTACAAATTCTAGAATTATAAAAACAAACACAAATAATAGGGAATTTACAAAATAAAGCTAGTATTTTTGAAATTAATAATAAATCTATGAGTTCAACTTTTGCTATTGTATTAATGCTACTTCCAGTATTACTAATAACAATACCTACTATAATTTTAGGGGTAACTAACCTACCTGAATTAATTAAATCGACACTGATTATAATTAGTAATCCAGTAGCAGCTCTACTTATAAGTTTACTTATCGCAATTGTAAAATTAATGATATCTAAAGAAGCTAAGAATTACTAGTATAGTGCCTTTGTTAAGCGAATCAATTAAAAACAATTGCTGTTGTACTATTAATTAACGGTGCTGCTGGTGGCTTAAAACAAGTTCTTGTTGATTCAAAAGTTACTGATGAGATAGTTAGACTTACAAATGGATTACATTTATCCCCTATTATAATAAGTTTTTTTGTAGCAGCGATATTAAGAATTTCTTTAGGAAGTGCAACTATTGCAGCTATAACAACTCTAGCTATAGTTGAACCACTTGTGCCAAATATAACATATTCAGCAGTATTTATTATGTTAAGTATTGCATCAGGAAGTATGTTTTGTTCACATGTAAATGATCCAGGATTTTGGTTATTTAAACAATATTTAAATTTAGATTTTAAAACAACCTTTAAAACTTGGACTTTAGGTACCACAATATCTTCATTTAATAGCTTTTATTATAATATTAATAATTACTTCGCTTACATAAATTAATTTTAAATAATATATATTTTTTACTTGCTATTTATGTAAAGGTATGTTATATTATATCTTGTGTATGTAGTAAATGTTATGAATAAACTATTTCCAAAAGGAGGATTAATTCATGGCAAAAGTTTGTTACGTAACTGGACGTAAAGCTCGTTCAGGAAATACTCGTTCACACGCGATGAACGCATCAAAAAGAAAATTCAAAGCTAATCTACAAAAAGTAACAATTTTAGTAGATGGACAACCTAAAAAAGTTTGGGTTTCTGCTAGAGCTTTAAAATCTGGAAAAGTTGAGCGTGTATAATAAATAACGATAAACTTTAAGCTATCTAAGGAAACTTAGATAGCTTTTTACATTTTTTTAATAAAATAAGTTAAAAAATACACAAAAAACTAAAAATAGCCATTTAAATCGATTCTGAGCATTCTATATTGTTTTTGGATAAATAGTACTAAAAAATTTTTTAGAGGGCTTATACGGCGTTTAACGAGGTCAACAATCTAGTATTAATTTAAAAATATACATAGTATCAGAAAAAAAGGTCTAATATTATAAATAACAGATAAAGTAAAAAGTTATATTTTTGAAGTTTTATATTAAAAAAATATTAAATTAAAAAAAGGAAAGAAATATTAAACAAATGTAATTAATTATTCTGAATAGAGTATGAAGTTAAAAAAATCGTTTTGAATATAAATTAATAATAATTTTATCTATTGATTAAATATAGAAGCTAGAGTAATCAAAAAAATATTATTTTTAAAAAAATAATATATAAATGTAGTTTCTAATAAGTAATTGATAATTAAATTGTTAGAGTATATATTTATTTGAAACTAATAATATAATAAGCGATAGAAATAATATAAATGTATTTCTAAATTAATATTAGTTTAAATAGGAAGTATACAAAGTATTGATTATGATTAAGAAAATATGATATAATATATTTGTTCGTATAATACATATTATATGTATAAATAAATAATAGAAGGAGAATGCAGTAATACCAATGAATCAGCGTGATTATTATAAAAATAAAATAAATAAAATACTTCCTGAGTTTCCAGATTATATAGATGACTTTGTTGATACATATTATGATACTTTATCTCCACTTACATTATATAGATACTTAGAAACATACAAAAACTTTCTTTTCATGGACAATTCGTGAAACTATTTCATCTGCTAATAATATTAAAGATGTTGAATTAAGTGTCCTTGAAAATATATCTAAAAAAGAAATGGAAAGTTATTTTAAAAGCTTAGCACGTGAGCAAGTTAATGGTAAATATAGATCACAAACTACAGTTAATAATTATAAGGCAGCTATGAGATCTCTATATAAGTTTTTAACTGTAACAAGTGAGACTGAACAAGGACGAGCATATTTTGAACGAAATGTAATGTTAAAAATACCTATTACGCGTGTAAAAGAAACTTTATCATCAAGATCAAAAAAAATATCTGAAAAGATATTTCTTGATTCTCAAGATGAAGAATTTCTTAATTTTGTTGAAAACGAATATGAACAATCTCTTTCAAAACATGCTAAAAGTTTCTTTTTACGAGATAAAAAGCGTGATTTAGCTATACTTACTTTATTTCTTAAAAGTGGAATTCGTGTTAATGAACTGGCTAATTTAAAAGTTAAAGATGTAGATTTTCTTAATAGTGAAATAAATGTTATTCGTAAAGGTAATAAAACAGATACAGTAATAATTACCCAATCAGCATTAGATAAACTTAATGACTACCTTTCTTCATTAGGATTTAAATTAGAACGTGAAGATTATGTTTTTATTAATAAAAACAAAAAAGGACTATCAATAAGAGCTATACAAAAACTTGTAATGAAATATACAGATGCATTTAATGTACCTATGTCCCCTCACAAACTTCGACATAGTTATGGAACAAAACTAGCACTTAAAACTAACGGAAATATCCCAATTATTATGACTCAGATGGGACACTCTAACAGTGATACTTCAATGCTCTATATTAATGAATCTAAGAAAATTATTAAACAATCTATAGATAAATTAGACGATTAAAAGACTATAGTTTACATAATATTATTTATGTAAACTATAGTCTTTTTATTTTGTTTATGAGTTCTGTTTTTTTCCATTAGTATAAGATTCTCTATCATATTTATACTTAATTTCAAGTTTTAGTTTTAATTTTTCATAAGTTCTAGCTACTTCGGGATTTTTTTAATAATATTTCCTTAAACTTTACTTCATCAATATCTCCTTTTTTTCTTATGTGTAGATGAAATACTTTTTGTTAGAAAACCATTCGGACCATATCCTTTAACTAAAAAAATGCTCTATTATCCTCTTTCCAGCGTAATTCCCACTCTTTTGAAAGAATACTTATAATATTATCGAAACTATTATTATCATTTGTTTCTATTATTATATCGATAATATTTTTTTGAATATATATTTGGTATTGCTGTACTTCCAATATGGTATACTTTTTATTGAGATATCTCTTAAAAACATATAATAACTGATTTTTTTCTTCTTCATACCAAGTTATCCATTCTTTATTAAATGGTACAAGTTCTATAGGATATTTCTTTTTGAATTGTTTATTTTTAAATATATTTGTTTCCATAATTTCTCCTTAAAATAAAAAATGCTAGGATAGGAAAGCCTACCGCTAGCATTATTTAAATACATGAATAGAATTTTTAAAATACTCTATTCCTGATAAAATTGTCAATATTACTGATATCCATAATATTATATAATCCAATTCAAAATTCCATGTGTTGAATATCGGATTACCTAATAAAATTAATACTATTGCAACAAGTTGGCTAATAGTTTTTAATTTTCCTAACATACCAGCTGGGATTACTTCCCCCTTCTCTACTGCTAGTAATCGTAGTCCAGTAACTGCAAATTCACGAGCTATAACAACTACAACCATCCAACTATGCATAAGCCCCAGCTCAACCATTACAATAAAAGCACTACCTACAAGAAGCTTATCTGCTAAAGGATCTAGGAATTTTCCCATATTTGTAATTAAGTTATACTTTCTAGCTAAGTAACCATCAATAAAATCTGTAATTGCAGCAACAATAAATATTAATGCAGCAATAAAAATATTTAGTTTAACAGGTCTTCCATTTATAATAGATACAGTACTATCTCCCATATTAAAAAGGAGACAGAATATAAATACTGGAATTAGAATTGTTCTGAATAAAGTAATTCTATTTGGTAAATTCATTGAAACTAATACCCTTCTATAAATTTATTTAACAACAATTTTTTTATTTCTATTTAATTATATCACAAAAGTAAATTTGTGAACAATAGTAATTAATATTTAAAAATATAAAAAAAGAGAAAAATAAAAATATTTTCTCTTTTTAAAAGTAAAGCTATAAAAAAATTAATAATTTAATTAGCTATATTTATTATCTACTTCTAGTTGTTCGTCTAGTTGTTGTTGATTGGCTTCTAGTTGTAGCTTGTTGTTGATTAGACTGATAAGTTTGAGGTTGTACTTCTTGAGTATAGTTATAGTTTTGGCTTTGTTGAATTACTGGTTGTGAGACAACATTATTATTTAATGCATTATCAATTTCTACTAAGATTTCATTTGATTTTTTTCTTCATTTTTCATATATATCTATAGCATTTTTGTTACAAAAGATTTTTAATTCTTCTAATTTGTTTTTTTGAAGATTCTACTTTTTGTGCATCTGATAGAGCTTGACTATCTAATGTATTCTCTTTTTATTGTATTCTTAATTGAACTTTTTTTAGCTCTTCTTTCATTTTGAGATATAGTATCATTATATTTTTGAGCTTATTTCATCATCTTTTTGAATCTAATATTTCATTTTTATCATTAATCAACTTTTTAAAGATCTCAAACTTTTTATTAAGATCATTTTCATTTTTGAAGTTTGTTGAACTATTAGTAATTAATGTTATTTTTGCTATTTTTTTAGTATTATCTACAGGAGAATTATTAATTTCTATTTTTTTTGATTACTGTAGCTCTTTTTGCTTATGATAAGCATAAGTAGATAAGCCTGTAACTATTAATAACATTATTACATTCAATACTATTATAATTTTTGTTATTTTTTTCAATATCATTTACCTCTCTATTAATATAAATATTTACTGTGTAGGTGAATAGAATTTTAGATAGATATTTTATTCATAGTCTTCTGCAAATTCTTTTTCTAAAAATACCTTTCTAGGCTTACTACCATCTACAGGTCCGATATAACCATCTTCTTCTAGCATATCAATTATTCTTGCTGCTCTATTATACCCTATTTTAAATCGTCTTTGCAATAATGAAGCAGAAGCTTTTTGAGTTTTTGCAATAAATAAAAGTACTTCTTTATATAAAGGGTCAGCTTCATCTGCTGAAGAGCCACCACTTTGTGAGCTAACCTCACTAGGTGTCATATTTGGATCGTATTGAGCTTCTGATTGACTTTTTACAAAATCAACTACTTTTTCTACCTCATCATCTGATAAGAAAGCACCTTGTATTCTGACAGGTTTACTTGAATCAGCTGATAAGTATAACATGTCCCCTTTTCCTAATAGTGTTTCCGCCCCAGACTTATCTAATATAGTTCTTGAATCGACACTAGAACTTACAGCAAATGCTATTCTAGAAGGGATATTAGTTTTTATAACACCAGTGATAACATCAACAGAAGGTCGTTGTGTTGCTATAATCATATGTATTCCTGCTGCACGAGCTTTTTGGGCAATACGTGCTATAGATTCTTCTACTTCTTTAGATGATACCATCATAAGGTCAGCTAATTCATCAATAATTACAACTATATAAGGCAATTCTTTGTAATCAGGATCTTTTTCTGCTATTTTATTATACCCCTCAATATTTCTTACTCTAGTTCGAGCAAATTCTCTATAACGACTTTCCATCTCTAATACTACTTTATGAAGAACATCTGCAGCTTTTAGAGGATCTGTTACAACAGAAGTTAGTAAGTGAGGAATTCCATCATATATAGAAAGTTCTACCATTTTAGGGTCAATCATTATAAGTTTCACTTTATCAGGTTTATTTTTTAATAAAATACTTGTTATAATTGTATTTACACAAACAGACTTCCCACTACCTGTTGAACCAGCAATAAGTAAATGTGGAGTTTTATCAATTCTTGTAAATATAGCTTCACCAGATACATCTTTACCTAAGGCAACAGACAATGGAGAATTATCTTTATCATTTACAAATACTTCTTTCATTGTAACTAATTCATTTACTGTATTTGGTATTTCGATACCAATTAATGATTTTCCAGGTATTGGTGCTTCTATTCTTACATCTTTTGCTGCAAGGTTTAAAGCTATATCATTACTTAAATTAACAATTTTACTAACTTTTGTTCCTGGAGTTGGTAAAATTTGGAATTGTGTAATTGAAGGACCTACAATAGCTTTAACTATTTTTACTTCAATCCCAAAATTGTTAAATGTGCTTTGTAATATTTTAGATTTTTCTACAATATCACCTTTAGTAACAGTTTGTTTTTTTGTTGGATTATTAAGTAAAGTTATTGGAGGCAGTACGTAGTTATCATACGATTCTTCATTTACTTCAATTCTATCAATTTCTTGAGTAGGCTCCTCTTTTACCTCTTCTATAATTCTTCTCTTAGTAGGGCGTGAAGCTACTATTTCATCAGTATTTTCCTCTTCGGGAAATTCTCTAATATCGACTACTAATTCCTTATCTTTAATATCATTATATCTTTGCTCATTAGAATTTTTCATTATTTAAATTTTCAGTATTATTTATTTCAAATTCAGAGGCTTCAATATTACTTTCTTTTTTTCTTCAACATATGTATCACGTTCAAAAAGCATTAGATACGTAATATTTAATCTTAAGTACAAAACTTCTATAGTTAATATTTAAATATAGTACAATTATTGTTATAATTGCTGAAATAACAATAAGTAGTGAACCATAGTAAGAAAGTAAGTAAATTAGAAGTTTAACAGGATAGTATGAAACTATCCCACCACCATATAAAGATACTTTTGTTATTATAAATATCACTAAATGAAATATAGTTAGTATCTTTATTACCTATTAAAACTAACTGAAATAGGAAATCTATTAAAAATAAATACACTGGCAACTAATATTGGAGATTTTAATTTTTTTTATCTAAAAATATAATATATAGGTATTGCAATAATAATTAAATAAAAAAATATAGCTAAAAACTACCAAATAAATATTTAAAGAAAGAATCAAAAAAATCTACCGATTATTCCCATTTGTAAATACAGATAGTATTACAATAAGTATAGAAATAACAAAGTATAAAGACCTGTACGCTTCTTTAGATAAAGTAGGTATATTATTTTTTGCCTTTTTTTGTCTTTTTTGTATTTTTTTTCTTAGTACTCTTTGTTTTTTTTGTTTTATTACTCAATATTCTCTCCTTTCTCTTTCCCATTCTCAATAAATATTGCCTCTGTTGGACAATTTTCATATGCTTCTATCACAAGACTTTTGAATGATTCAGGAATTTCCTTTTTAAATTGATTATTATCTATATGGCAAAATGCTATGCCATCTTCATCGTAATCATATACATCTGGACATATGGCGTTGCAGTTACCACATGCGATACAATTTTCTCTTATTATTTTAGTCTTCATTATCTTGTTCTCTTAAATAATTTGAAAATTTCTTTAATGACTCGCTTCGATGACTGATTGAGTTTTTTTCTTCACTAGTAATTTCTGCAAAAGTCTTATCTAATTCTGGTAAATAAAAAATGGGGTCATAACCGAATCCATTTTTCCCTCTTTTTTCAAAGATAATTTCACCATGACACTCACCTCGGAATGTTTTTCTCAACTCCATCAGGTGAAACATAAGCAATTACAGAAACAAATTTTGCCTTAGAATAATTACCATCTAGTTCAAAAAGAACTTTTTCAATATTTTTTTCATCAGTTTGTTCTTTAGAATATCTAGCTGAAAAAACACCAGGTCTACCATCTAATAGATCAATAGCTAATCCACTATCATCAGCAATAGTAGTTTTTCCTGCAAACTTCGCTATTGTTCTGGCTTTAATTAGTGCATTTTCTTCAAATGTATTCCCATTTTCTTCAATTTCATCAGTAAAACCTATTTCATTTAAAGTTAAAATATTATAATTATTTAAAAATACTTTTTTTATTTCTTCAACTTTATGTAAGTTATTTGATGCTAATATTAATTCTTTCATAATAATATCTCCTATACTTCAACAATTTCAGCTTTTATATTCTGTTTTAACCATTTTGAAGCTATATTATTAAAATTTTCACTTTTTTCTGATATGAAAAATTTATGGTCAGTTTTATTAACTTTACTTTGATGTAATTTAGAGTACCCTAATACAGTACTTACTTCACGAGCAGCTTCTCGACCAGATGAAATAACTTTAATTCGATTACCATAAAATTCTTCAATATTCTTTTTTAACATAGGATAATGTGTGCAACCTAACACAACAGTATCCATTCCTAAATCTATAGTGTCATTCAATGTTTCTTTTATAATATTATCAGCTTCTTCTCTATTTAAATACCCTTCAGCTTCGATAAATGGTACAAAGCTAGGACAGGCTTTATCATATACAACTATATCAGAGTTAATATTCTGTATTTCAATATCATAAACTTCTGATGTAGTAGTAAATTTAGTACCAAGAACTAATACTTTGTTATTTTCAGTTGCCTGAATAGCACGACGAGCTCCAGGTTGAACAACACCAATTATTGGTAAATCATATTTTTCTTGAAGATATTCAAGCGCAGCAGCTGTAGCTGTATTACATGCAAGGATTATCATTTTAACACCTTGATTGATAAGGTACTTAATTGCTTTTTCCGTATTAATAATTATTTCATCTTTCTTTTTATCACCATATGGACAATTTTTCACATCTCCAAAATAGTAAATAGTTTCATTAGGTAGTTGTCGCATTATTTCTCTTGCAACTGTTAGACCTCCTACTCCACTATCAAAAACGCCTATTGCATTATTCATTAAAATCCTCTTTCTTATTAGAACCTAATAATTCTTCTAGTTCTAGTATTTTTTTATATGATTTAGCTACAATTCCCACATACTCCTTTAAAAGTATATTAAAGAATGAAAATAATTTAACCAAATCAGAATCGCTAATATCTAAGTTTTGTAAAAATTCGATATTATGTATACTTAGATAATAAATTAATTTAACAAGATTATTATTTATTCCATAAATAGATTCATCGATATTAAATTTATCAACAAAAGCTATTTTTTAGAAAGCTATACCCAACATAATCATAATCTGTTTTCTGATATTTAAATAAAAAAACCTTGATTTTTTTAAAAATATATAATAAAAAAATAGCTGCACACCAGTTTTTCAGAGGTTCCTTCCTCAACTAACTCTAGTGATCTTTTTAAAAGTTTATACGATACTGGTGCGTTAAAAAGCAATATAATAAACAAATTCCAATAAATTTGATATATAACTATTTTTTTTAGCACATCATACACAATATTACTATAAGGATTTTTCAATTTCAAGGTTAGTAATTTTATTCATACCATTGGTAGGAAAAATAGTTTATAGAGACCTCATAAGGTGAACTAACTTTTAACTTTTTTTTACTTTTATAAACATTCTCATAAAAGAAGCTTTCAATATTACCTTGTTCAGTTAAAATATGTAATATTTCATGATAATCCTTATATCTTATTTTTTTTATAATAATACCTTTTTATAAAATTTCTGTTATTCAAAAACATCATCTCTATAACCTAAATCTCGTATTTGATTAGGTTTTGATCTCCAATTATCTATAACTTTTACCCATAATTCAAGAAAAACTTTCTCTCCAAGAAGTACTTCTATATCTCTTCTAGCTCGAGAGCCGATTTCCTTAATCATTTTACCTTGTTTACCAATAATCATACCTTTTTGAGATTTTCTCTCCACAACAATGGTAGCAATAATGTTCTTTTTCTTACCCTCTTGTTTCTCAATTCTATCAATAACAACTGCAATAGAATGAGGAATTTCTTGATCTGTTAATTGTAATACTTTTTCTCTTATAAACTCTGAAATTACAAAGTATTCTGGAGAATCTGTAATTACATCATCTGGATACATTTTAAAACTAGGTTGTAAGTATTTTTTTGTAGTACTTAGTAGGTTATCAACATTAATTGATTTTAGAGCTGAAATAGGAACTATTTCAACAAAATCATATAATTCATTATAAAATGTAATGATTTCTAATAATTTTTTTCTGGAGTTATTAAATCAATTTTATTAATTAATAAAAAAAGTAGGAACTTTAAGTTCTTTTTACAATATTGATTAAATGTTGATCCCCAGGACCAAATTTTTTTCACTAGCATTAATAATTAAATATACTATTTCTGATTCTTGAATAGCACTACTTGCTAGTTTCATCATATAATCACCTAATTTATGTTTAGGTTTATGAATACCAGGAGTATCTATAAATACGATTTGTGAATCAGAATCCGTATAAACACCATTTATTATATTTCTAGTTGTTTGGGGTTTATCAGACATAATTGCAATTTTTTGCTTAAGAATATTATTTAATAATGTTGATTTTCCAGCATTTGGACGCCCAATAATAGTAACAAAACCTGTTTTTATTTGTTCATCAAACATAATTATCTCCTTAATCCAAATTCTTCTAGAATTTTATCTTGTTTTTCAAACATTTCTTTCTCATCTTCTGGTGTCATATGGTCATAACCTCAATAGATGTAGAAAGCCATGAACTGCTAAAAATCCAATTTCTCTATCGAAACTGTGATTATAGTCTTCAGCTTGTTCCTTAGCTATATCTACACAGATTATAACATCACCAATTGAGTTGATTTCGTCTTCTAAACCGATAATACTAATTTCAGATTCAACCTCATCGTTAAGGGCAAATGAAATTACATCGGTTGGAATATCTTTACCACGGTAATCTCTATTTATTTCTTGAATTTCTTCTTTATTCACAAATGATAAAGACATTTCAGTAATATCTGTATTTACATTTTCATGTTTTGCTGCAGATTCTAACAGTTCCAATAACATATTTTTTGTACTGTCTTGTACTAAATTATCATCGTCAATAATGTCTACAAAAGTCATAACTTTCTCCTTTAATTTTTTAAAGATGTTAAGGGATAGTTTAAAGATAATAAATATAAATTAATCTAAAAACTCTCCCCTATTAATTAATTTAATGAACTAAAATTTTGTTGTCTTAATGCATCATAAATTATTAATGCAGCAGTGTTAGAAAGATTCAATGAACGAACCTTATCAGACATAGGTATTCTTAAACATTGATTATTGTACTTTTCTCTAAATTCTTTAGGTAAGCCTTTAGTTTCACGTCCAAAAATGAAATAAATTTCTTCATCATTTTTATTTGAAAAATCAAAATCTGAATAGTTTTTTTCACCAAATTTTGTAATTAAGTAATAATGTTTATCTTCAGTATTTTCTAAAAATTCTTCAAAACTATCCCAAACAACTAAATCAAGATCTTTCCAATAGTCTAGACCGGCTCTTTTAACTTGCTTATCATCAATTGAAAACCCCAATGGTCTTATAAGATGTAATCTTGTGTTTGTTCCAACACAAGTTCGTGCAATATTACCAGTATTTGCAGGGATTTCAGGTTGATATAAAACTATATTATTCATATTAATTAGAATGGAAGTTTGCCACCAAACATTCTTCCAAGTCCCTTTCTCTTAGATTTATCATTCATTAAACCACCGAACTGTTTCATCATTTTACGCATTTCTTCAAATTGTTTAATAAGTTTGTGAACTTCACTTATTGGACGTCCACTACCTTGAGCAATACGTTTACGACGTGGAACATTAATGATATCAGGATTTTGTCTTTCTTCAATTGTCATTGATTTTATAATAGCTTCAATATATACGAACTGCTTTTCATCAACAGCATCAAGATTCATATTTTTCATTTTTCCCATACCTGGAATCATACCCAAGATATCTTTAATACTACCTAATTTTTTTACTTGTTCTAATTGTGATAAGAAGTCTTCAAAAGTAAAACTTTGTGTTAAGATTTTCTCTTGCATTTTTTTGGCTTCATCTTCATCAATTGAAGCTTGAGCTTTCTCTATTAGTGTAAGCACATCTCCCATTCCAAGAATTCTAGATGCCATACGTTCTGGGTGGAATAATTCTAAATCATTCATTTTTTCACCCATACCTACTAATTTAATTGGTTTTCCAGTTATAGATTTAATTGATAATGCAGCCCCACCACGTGTATCACCATCTAATTTAGTTAATACTAAACCAGTGATGTCTAATTGTTCATCAAAAGACGTGGCTATATTTACAGCTTCTTGCCCTATCATTGCATCAACTACAAGTAAAATCTCATCAGGATTTGATACTGATTTTATATCTTTAAGTTCATCCATAAGTAACTCATCAATATGTAAACGACCCGCTGTATCAATAATTACATAATTATAATAGTTTTCTTTAGCGAATTCTAAACCTTCTTTTACGATATCAGCAGGATCTTTATCGACAAAGAAAACCTCAATGTCCAATTGTTTTCCTAAAGTTTTTAACTGTTGAACTGCTGCCGGACGATATACGTCTGCTGCAATAAGAAGCGGTTTTTTCTTCATTGTTTTTTTAGCTTTTAAAGCAAGCTTACCAGCTGTAGTAGTTTTACCTGCCCCTTGCAACCCAACCATCATTACTGTTGTAATTTTTCCACCTTGATTTAGTTCTACGTTTGTACCACCTAATAGTTCAACTAATTCTTCATTGACAATTTTCACAATTTGTTGTGCAGGGGTAAGAGATTTCATTACCTCTGTTCCAACAGCACGTTCACTAATTTTTTTTACAAATTCTTTAACAACTTTAAAGTTAACATCGGCTTCTAATAGTGCTAGTCGAACTTCTCTCATCATTTCTTTCACATCAGATTCAGATACTTTACCTTTACCTGTTAGCTTTGCAATTGTATTTTGTAATCTTTCTGATAAATTTTCAAATGCCATACAACACTCTCCTAATTTTCTAGTTTTATTAATTGATCGACGTAAGAAAGTATTCCTTCGTCACTAGTACTTTTTCTTAACTCATTTAACAAGAATAATCTCTCATTATTCAATTTTTATTAAGTTTAATTTCTCTTCATACTGTTCTAATTCAGTAATTGTTCTTTTTTTATATTATTAGAAACAGCTTGTTTTGAAATATCATAATTCTCTGAAATTTCTGTTAGTGAAAAAAATCATTGAAATAATAATCATTAAGATATTGTTTTTTTGTTTTTTTCACTTAATAATTCAGAATAAAAAAATCGTAGAGTTGTGAAATTTTTAATAACTTGTTCTATTTCCACAATTTTCCTCCAATTTAAAAATATAAATCTACATCCTTATATTATACGATAAAAACCTTACTTTTTTTCAATCTTTTACCCCTTTAATATGTCCGGTTTAATAGCTTTACAGAAGAAATTAATAAGTAAAAAAAGATAAATTATTTGTTAATTATAATTTATCTTTTTCTCGTAATTTTTTTTATATAATCTAATGCAGAATTGTCAATTGAAATAGAAATTTTTTTCAGTTGTAAAACTCTCTGAAAAAGTAGTTATTTATATATTTTAATAATAAGTGGAGTTTTTTTATATTCAGTATCTTGGTATTTAATGATAATGTTAAATTTATATTCATTGTTAACTTTATAAAAACATACTTTTATTTGGACCTAAAATATCTAATGTATTTTGTTTTTTTCTTTTAAAAAAATTATATATAGTTTTTTTGCAGCAAATTCTGTTTTTTTGTTCATTGTTCCTTTTATAGTAATGAACGATATTTTACAAAAAGGTGGATAATCTAATAATTTTCTACGATTCAATTCATATTTATAAAAATTTACATAATCGTGATTAATTGAATAATCTATAATATTACTTTCAATATTAGTTTGAAATATTACCTCACCAGTTTTATTACTTCGCCCCGCCCTTCCAGCTGTTTGAACTAATAATTGGAATAGTTTTTCATTTGCTTTAAAACTAGGTATTGAAATTAGACTATCTATTGATAGCACACCAACAAGTGTAATATTTGGAAAATCAAGCCCTTTTGAAATCATTTGTGTACCTAAAAGTATATCTGATTTTTTATTTTTAAAATTAGTTAATAATTTTTCGTATGCTCCCTTTTTGTTAGTTGTATCGGAATCCATTCGTGTAATACGTATTCCAGGAATATGCTCTAAAAGATATTCTTCAACACGTTGTATTCCATAATTACCAGATACTAATTCAGGCTTATTGCAGCATTTCTTTATATTAGAAACATATTTTTTGTAACCACATAAGTGACAACGTAGAGAATTGTCATGTTTGTGATAGTTTAAACTAATATCACAATTTTCACATTTATATATATGACCACAAGAAAAACATCTTATAAAATTAGTATAACCTCTCTTATTCATCAGTAGAAGAACCTGTTCATTTCTTGAAACCTTCTCTTTTATTTTATTTAATAATTCATTTGAAATAACTTGGTTTTTTTATCATCTACATGTGAAATAGAAATTTTTAGGTAAATTATTGTTATATCTTTGTGTTAAAGTTAGCAAATTATTGCTATTATTATTTTTTTAAAAAAATAATATAAATCTATAGTAGGCGTTGCACTAGCATAAAGAACAGTACATTTATTATATATACCACGTTTTTTGGCGATATCTTTTGTGTCGTAACGTGGAGATTCTGTTTGTTTATAACTATTCTCATGTTCTTCATCAATAATAATTAGCCCTAAGTTTTCAAAAGGAGCAAAAACTGCAGATCTAGTACCTAAACAAATATTAACTTTACCATCTTTAATTTTTTTTCCATTCATGATACTTATCTTTAGGAGATAATCTAGAATGAATTACTGATATATTATTACCAAAAATATTTCTAAATTTTTTTTCAATTTGAGGAGTAAGAATTATTTCAGGAACAAGGACTATTGAATTTTTATTTGATTTTAAAGCCTCTTCTACAAGTCTTATATATATTTCTGTTTTTCCTGAACCTGTAACACCGTGTAGTAAATATTCATTAAAAATTATTTTTTTGTTAAAAATCTTTTTAAAAATATGATTAAGAACTCCTTGTTGCTTTTCATTTAGTTGTACATTGTTTGATAAGATTTTATTATCAAAATTAGTTTCAATTTCTTCTTCAAATAATTTAATTGAATTATTCTCTATGAGTTTTTTTACAACACTATCCCCAATAGATAATACTTCTTTAACTAAAGATTTCTTAATTTTTTTATTCTTTACTAAATAATTAATTAAAGTTGTTTGTTTTTTTAGTGAAATTCTTTTCTTTATAGTCATTCAAGATTATATATGTTTCGGTATCAGTTTTTATTTCTTTATTTTTTTTACTAATAAGTTTTTATAGCCTTTAATGAAATTAATTGTCCTATTTGTTCTTTAGTGAATATTTTTTTTCAAAATTTTTTTCTTTTCAATTTAGTTTATTGTTATTAAAAATACTTAGCATAATCAATTAATAATGTTGTATTTGGATCTAATAATTCATAATACTCAATATACTTATTTTTTTAAATATTGTTGGAATAATTGTTTCTATAGCTTGTATTCTTGTACAAAAATAATTCCTCTGACATTACTTTGGAAAAGTAAAATCATTTCTTTAGTAAGAACAGGGAAATCATCTTTTTACTTTTTTTAATATATTTAAAATTAGAAATATCTGTTTTTTTCCTTCATATTTTTTTCAAAAAGTATCAATTACATAGCCTTGAACAATTCTCATACCAAATGGTACTTCTACTCTAAAACCTATAATATTTTTTTATTTTTTTAATTCATTTGGAATTTTATAATAGAAACTTTTTATTAACGTTATAGTTACTTATATCAGTAATCACTTCTGCAAACATTTATTTCCCCCTCCTTTCTTAGAAACATAAACTAAGAGTGGAATAAATCACATTGATTTTAACCACTCCTAAAATTTATCAAGTAACTTTATTAATTATCTAATTGTATTTAATATTTCTTTAGCAATAGATTCTTTACTACTTTTTTTCAATTTTTTTCTTACATTCTTATTTTTTTATCAATAATATAAACCCTCATTATTATCACTACCAAAGCCTATATCATTCTTCGAAATATCATTAGCTACAATGTAGTCAAGATGTTTCTTTTCAATCTTTTCCATAGCATATTCTAATAATGAATTTGTTTCTGCAGCAAATCCAATAACAATTTGATTATCTCTTTTATTTTCACCTACGTATTTTAATATATCCGGTGTACGTTTAAGTTTAATAGATAAATCACCATCTTGTTTCTTTACTTTTTTATCGAATACTTCAATTGGTGTGTAGTCTGAAACTGCTGCTGCTTTAATAATAATATCACAATCTAAAAAATTATTTTTTACTACATTGTACATATCTTGAGTACTTACTATTTTCTCAACAACTATATTTGGGTGTTGAGGTTTTGTATCTACTCCAGTTACTAGTATTACTTTCGCGCCTCTTTTAGCACATTCATTTGCAAGTGCAATTCCCATCTTACCACTAGAAGGGTTCGTAAAACATCTGAATGGATCAATGAACTCTTTTGTGGGTCCAGCTGTTATTAATACTGTTTTATTTAGAAAGCTCATTATTGCTTTCGAATAGAACGTTACTAATAATAGTATCTGTAGAAGGAAATTTTCCTTTTCCTACATCACCACATGCTAATAATCCTGATGCTGGTTCTATTAGATTAAATCCTAATTTTGAAAGTTTTTTAATATTTTCTTGTATTATAGGATTTTCATACATAGCAGTATTCATTGCGGGAAAAATAAAAACTTTATTAAAGTTTCTAACTGCTAACATTAAAGATGAGGCTAAATCATCAGCTAGACCATTTGCGAATTTTGAAATTAAGTTAGCAGTTGCAGGTGCTACAATAATTTTATCAGCCCATTTTCCTAAGTCAATATGTTGTATTTCTTCTTCATTAAGTTCAGTAAATGTATCTGTATAAACTTTATTTTTAGTTAATGTTTGAAATGGAAGTTCCGTAACGAATTGTTTGGCATTATTTGTTAATATTACTTTAACATTATGTCCTTGTTTTACTAATTGACTAGTAAGATCAATAGCTTTATATGCTGCAATTCCTCCTGAAACTATTTGTAATATATTCATTATAAGCTCCTTTTTTTATAGGTTTAACATGAAATTAAAAAACATCATTATTTTTTCCACCAGGTCCAAATACAGCGACCTCTAATTTTGATAAACGCTTTTAATATATCAACATTAGTTACTTGAACAGGCTTATCTTCTCTTGAAGAATTTTTTTAAGGCTTCAACTTTTATTTTTTTAAATTTTGATTTTCTATTTCTAATTCTTTTTAGTTTTGTTAATAATTTATCTAACTTCATATAGTCTTCAATAATTAAATCTAAATAATCATTAACATCATCTTCACTATATCCTTTTGTTCTGCTTTTTTTAAATTCTTTTTCATAAATATTTTTTTTGCTGTTAAATTTAATTCTATACTCATTTTATTACTCCTTTTTATTCAAATTCTGAAAAAAATATGCAATACAACTTACTAAATAAAGAGGTGCAGTTTCTGCTCTCAAAATCCTCTTACCTAAGCTTACCATTTTAAATTCAGATTTAGTTAAAATACTAATCTCATTTTCTGATATTCCGCCTTCGCTTCCGAAAACTGCTATAATTGATTTATTATTTAAATCATCTTTTTAATAAGGCTTTTTAAATTTTCATTATTTTTATTATGTGATTCTTTTTCATAAGCTACAACTTTATAATCCATATTAGTTGTAGTATTGATTAATTCCTGTAAACTATTAACATAACTCAGGGTAGGAATTATATTACGTTTAGATTGCTCAGCAGCTTCTTTTAAGATCTTATCCCATCTTTTTAATTTTGAATTTATTTTATCAGCCTTAATTTTTGCGATATTTCGTTCTGAGTTAAAAAGAATAATATTAAAAACACCAAGTTCTGTTAGTTTTTGAAGAAGGTATTCTATTTTATCATTCTTTAGTGGTGGAATCGCTACAGTTATTTTAGTTTTAAGCTCATTAGATTCTTCAACTTTCTCAAATGGTTCAACAATTACTCTATCGATATTGTTGTCGATAATATTGCATATATATTTTATCTCATCGTTAAATACGATAAATACCTTATCATTTATATTTTTTCTCATTACTCTCACAATATGATTGCTGTCTTCTTTAGATAGTTCATACTCTGAGTTTAAATTAAAATTCTTATTTACAAAATACTGTTGCATAAGCACTCCTATATCTTTATCTTTATATATAATTTTACATTAGAATTTATATTAATGCAATAGCTACTCCAATCTCATTTATTAAATAATTATTAATTAAAACAACAGTACATTGTTTTAATTTAATTCCAAAGCTATAACGCAAAATAATACCCCTTTTACTGGTTTGTCCAATAAAAGGGGTACATATCAGATTTTAATTAATCTCTTTTTTTATTAACTTCCAGAAGGGATATATCCTTCGATATGTTTTTTAGCTAACTCTTCATGTTCAGCATATGTTTTTGAGAAATATCCTTTGCCATCTTTTGTAGCATGTAAGAAATATAAATAATCTGTTTTTTCAGCATTATTTAGTGCTTCAAATGAAATAGTACTAGTCGAAGCTATTGGACCAGGAGGTAAACCTACAGTTGTATATGTGTTATACGGTGAATCTTCTGTTAGTTCTTTTTGAGTAGGAGCTCCAGTCAATTTATCCGCTGCATAGTTTGCAGAAGGGTCTGTTTGTAGTTTCATACCTTTTGCAAGTCTATTTAAAAACACACTAGCAATTAGTTTATTTTCGTCTGTTTTTGTAGATTCTTTTTCTAGAATACTAGCCATTGTGATATACTTGTGAATTGAAATTTGAGTTTTTTTACCATTTATATTCCAATTTTTATTTGTATTTTTATACAATGGAACAATTTTATCATTTGCTGCTTGAACCATTTTTGTTATTAGGCTTTCTACAGTCTCGTTATCATCTATGTTATAAACCGCAGGATATAAATAACCTTCTAGTGCATATTTAATATTTTTACCATAAACTTCATCAGTAATTAATTCAGGAAATTGTGCTTGTAATTTCTTAATAAAATCAGCATCATTAACCTTTTCTAAAAATTCTTCAGAACTTAGTTTTGTACTCTCAAGATTTTTAGATATTTTAAGGATACTATCACCTTCTATAACTGAAAATGTCTTTCCAGTTCTTGCATTATCTTTTGAAGTTAATTCTTTAATTATTTGTGCAAGACTCATACTTGGTTTCAAATTGAAGTTTCCAATATAAAATCCAGAATTTGAATTTATTCTTGTGTAAATTTTAAATACAGTTTCATTTTTTATTAGCCCTTTACTTTTTAGTTCTTGAGCTATTTTTGCACTTCCATAATTTTCTTTTACTTCTATTCTTACATCATTATTGTTATTTTTATCAACAGGAGTTGTCATGTAATAGAAAAACGATAATGCAGCTATAGCAATAGCTAGTATTACAGTGAAAATAATAGGTAAAATTGAAAGTTTTTTTCTTTTTATTTTTTTGTCTTAGTTCTTCTCTACGCTTTAATTTTTCTTCGTTCATTCTTTACTCGCTTTCGTCATAATAAAAAGTATCAAGTACTTCTGAAATCATATCATACTCTTCGTCAGTTTCTACAGGTTCGAATCTAATTCTCTCGTCATCTTCTTCTACACATACCATAGGGAAGATACTTATTTCATCTTCGTCAATTGTTTCTTCTTCAGCAAAAATATAATATAAATTATTATTTGTTGGATTAGTGAATTCTAATATTTTACGATACTCTTTTTCTTCTCCTTCTAAAGTGCTTAGAGTATAAATCTCTTCAGTATTATCTATACTAATTTTTTTAAATCTTTTTTTCTTCCATTTTTTTATCCTCCGTAGAATATTTATTTTAATTTAATTTGTCTAAATAAGTTTGTAATATTAAAACGGCAGCCATTTTATCTATTACATTTTTTCTTTTTTTTCTAGAGACATTAGCTTCAAGAAGTACTCGCTCTGCCCCCATAGTTGTAAGTCTTTCATCTTGTAGGATGATTTCAACTGACTTAATTTTTTTCTTAAGAACTTCAACAAAATATAAAGTAGCTTCACCTCTGAAACCAATACTATTGTCCATATTTTTGGGTAAACCGACTATAATTTTTCCTACATTATGTTCATTTACCAGCTCTTTAATTCTTTTTATTTTGAAATCCTTTATTTGCTCATTAATATTTATTGTTTCGATTCCTTGGGCTGTTAAACCTAAAAGATCACTTACTGCAACCCCAATAGTTTTAGATCCATAATCTAAGCCCATTATTCTTTTTTCTAACATTTAAGACTCCTGTATAAAAAAGTACAATAGAAATTCTAATATATCATCCATTTCTATTAATCTAATTTGTTCTCTGGCATGATTATCACGAGGAATATAAATTGGATCAGCTGTTTTTATATATCCCATAAGTTGATTAATAGGGTCATATCCACGTTGTTTTATTGTAGCTACAACATTTTTTAATATATTATGAATATCATTTTTGTCATAAAAATTACTATCAAACAATCTAGTTTCATCAAAATTTGTCATAATTATTACCTCCAATTATGCTAATTCAATTAAAATTCCTACAGCATTTTCCCCAGTATGTGTTGAAATAATAGGTGTTGTAACAAAAATATCTTTGTCTTCAACATAGTAGTTAAAATTATCTTGTATCTCATGTCTTATTAAATTGATATACTCATCAGAAATTGCGTGTGGTAATGAAATTTTTTTAATTTTACGATCACTGATAACATCTCTCATGTGATTAATTAACGAATGTACTAGTTTTTTCTTACCTCTCACTTTATCAATAGCGATTAGTTCAGTTTCTTTTAATTGAGTTAAAACTTTAATATTTAATAAATTACCAATAAGAGCTGAGGCTTTACTTAAACGGCCACCCTTAACTAAATTATCAAGGTTATCTATTGTTACAAAAGTATATATTTTTTTTACCTGTTCTCTTAAGTTATCTGCAACTACATCTAAAGAAATATCATTATTTATTTGTTCAATTGCAGATTCTAATAAGTAAACCATACCTCTAGTAGTTGTTTTAGTATCTACAACATATATATTATTAAAATCTGAACTTGCTGCAAGTACCGAATTATATGTACCACTTAAAGCTGAAGATATAGTCAAAACTAAAATTTTATACCCTTCTTTTGTCCATTTTTCAAAAGCTTCTATGTATTTTCCAATAGCAGGTTGGCTTGTAGAAAATTCCTTTGCAGTTCTCATTCTAATTATATATTCTTCATTTCCTATTGTTCTATAATCGTACTCTTCACCGTCAATATTTATTGTAAGTGGTATAACCTCAAGATTGTATTTCTCAATTTCATCTAAGGTTAAATCACTTGAAGAGTCAATGATAATTTTAACCTTTTCCATTTTTAATCCCCTTTTCGTCTTTTATAGTGCATAAAAACATAATTATGCTCATTATTTTCATCTTTTGTAAATTCTTGGCGAGCTATCAATTCCCAATCTTCTTCTGAAAAATCAGGGAATTTTGTATCAGCTGCTACTACCGTATCGACTTCAGTAATAAACATTTCGTCGCATCGATTTAGGTACTGATTGTAAATTGTTCCTCCACCAAATATGAATACTTTTTCTGTTTCTGTATTTTCAAAAACACTATCATCACTATATATCTCTACATTGTTATAGTCTTTAGTATATTGTTTTACAGAATCAACATTTCTTGTTAGTACCCTATTATTTCTATTAGGAAGTGGTCGTCCGATGCTTTCTAAGGTTTTTCTACCCATTATTATAGTTTGCCCCGTAGTAAGTTCTTTTACTCGTAACATATCATTTTTTAAACGCCAAGGAATTGTATTCTCATTTCCTATAGATTTGTTCTTATCATAAGCTACTATTAATGATAACATAGTTGTACCTCCTAAACTGCAATAGGTGCCTTAATAAACGGATGTGATTCATAGTTTACAAGTTCTACATCCGAGATTTTCAAGTCAAAAATACTTTGAAACTCATTAATTTTTAAAGATGGTAAATCATAAGGTGTTCTAGAAATTTGTTCGTTTACTTGATCAAAGTGATTATTATAAATATGTGCATCACCTAAAGTATGAACAAACTCACCTACTCCTAGATTACATTCTTTTGCTATTAAAATAGTTAGTAATGAATATGAAGCTATATTAAAAGGTACACCAAGGAAAACATCACCGCTACGTTGATATAATTGACAACTTAATTTACCATCACTAACATAAAACTGGAATAGCGAATGACAAGGAGGTAAGCCATTGTGTCAACCTCAGCTGGATTCCAAGAAGAAACTATTAATCTTCGTGAAGATGGATTTTCTTTAATTTGTTCAATTACATTTTTCAATTGATCAACACCGTTGAAATTTCGCCATTGTTTACCATAAACATTTCCTAAATCACCATATTTATTTGAGAATTCATCATCAGTTAATATTTTTTCTTTGAAAAACTTCATTTGTTCTTTATAGTCTTTAGCAAAATCTTCATCAACTAATGTTCTATGTCCGAAAATCTGTCATGTCAGGTCCATTATATTCATCGCTTTCAACCCATTTTTTAAATGCCCATTCATTCCAGATATTATTATTATTTTCTAATAAGAATCTAATATTAGTATCACCTTTTATAAACCAAAGTAATTCTGACCAAACTAGATTGAAATTTACTTTTTTTGTTGTTAATAATGGGAATCCATTATTAAGGTCGAACTTCATTTGGTAACCAAATATACTTTTTGTTCCAACGCCAGTTCTATCCTCTTTCTCTATTCCATTATCTAAAATATATTTACATAAACCTAAGTATTCTTTGTCTGCCACTTTATTTCTCCATTATGCTTTGTAATTATTTTCTTTCAAATATTTAATTAACTCTTTAATTTTTTCTAAAGAATTTTTTCCGAAATGGTGTTCAATACCTTCTACTTCCTCATAAATTTTATCTTCTTGAACCCCAATAATTCTTAGAAAATCTTCTAATAATTCATGTCGAGTAAGAGCGTATTCTCCCATTTCTCTTCCGTTTTCTGTAAGAGCAATGCCTCTATATTTTTCATAAACTATATAGCCTTCGACATCAAGCTTCTTTAGCATTTTTGTAACAGTAGAAGGATATACCTCTAATTTTTCTGCAATATCTGCACTTCGTGCATATCCTTTATTCTTAACCAAAGAATATATTACTTCTATATAGTCTTCCATAGTTGGAGTTGTTTTTGTCATATATTACCTCCTTATAAAATTACAAATGGTGTTTTTTCAACTTTTGATTGCTCAACTACTATATTGAGTTCTCTAATGTAGTCTTGTAGTAACTCTTTAACAAGATGTTCTGAAAAATGACCGATATCAATAATATTCTTTTTCATTTCTATAGCATCTAATGCAGCATGATAACCAACATCTCCTGTTAAATAAATATCGACATCAGGAATTGAATAGATAAAATCTGCCCCACTTCCTCCAAGAATAGCAACTGAATGAATTTTTTTATTATTTCCTATAACTGCTGAGACAGTTTCAAGTTTAAATTGGGCCTTTAAATACTTTATAAATTCTTCTAAATCCATCTCTTTAGATAATTTCCAAATCTTCCTAGACCAGAATTATGATCTAGTTCATGTTCAAACAATACATTAATTTCTTCTAATTTCAACTTCTTAGCTAAGAAATCATTAAGACCTAATGAAGCGGAATCAAGATTAGTATGAAATGATATAACAGAAATATTATTTTGAATTAAGTTTCTTATTATATTAGATTTAAAATCATCTGTAAAGTTTAATGATTTTAATGGTTTAAAAATCAAAGGATGATGCGATACAATTAGATTTATACCATTTTTTATTGCTTCATCTACTACATCGGTAGTAACATCTAAACAAACTAAGACTTTATTAACTTCATCATTATAGTTACCTAACATTAATCCAACATTATCCCATTTTTCTGCCAATTTAATATCGGCAAGACGGTTTAAATGATCAAAAACATTCTTTACTTTTACCACATCTAGCCCTCCTTTAATATTTATTATCATTTAATTATATCATTTTAAAAAAATTGCCATAATGACACTTATTTGTAATGAAATTAACATATAGTAATAATTTATTTGAAATATCGTATTTTTGCATTTTGATTATCGTTTTAATAATTTCAATACTCTAGACATTTTTGATTATTATATATTATTATAATTATAATTATAAAAGTATTTTTAGGAGTTATTTATGCAAGTTGTAGAGGGGTATTTAAATAAGGTTATTTTTCATAATGAAGAAAATAATTACTATATTTTATCAATATTTTTAAATGATAATTATGACTTTATTGAAGGTGATTATCTTAGTGTTGTTGGTACATTTGATGATATTGAATTTATAGAAGATGAACTTTATATGTTTAAAGGGCAAATTGTTAATCATAGAAAATATGGAGTTCAACTATCCGCGATAATAGTTGAACCGGTAATACAAAAAGATAAAGAAGCTATTATTTCATATTTATCTAGCTCTATTTTTCAAGGGATCGGTAGAAAAACAGCTGAGCATATAGTTGAAAGCTTAGGAGTTGATGCTCTTGATAAGATATATGAGGATAAAGAATCACTTTATAATTTAAAAGGCATTACAAAACAACGAAAAGATACAATCTACTCTACAATTATTTCTAATAAACAAACACAAGATATTATATTAAAGTTAAATGAATATAATTTAAGTAATAATTTAATATTAAAAAAATTTATAATTTTTTTATAAGCATAATACCTTAAAAAAACAATTTCAGAAAAATCCATATACATTAGTTAGAGATATAAAAAGGAATTAGTTTTAAAACTGTAGATAAAATAGCTGAACTGAATAATATAGATCCTAATAATCGTAATAGAATCATTTATGGCTTTATATATACCATAAGTACATTTTGTTTTTTTCAACTGGTAATACATATATTAAAAAAATACTTTTACTTTATAATACATTTAACGTATTATATGCATCTAGAAAAAGTTGCTATAGAAAAAGATGATATATTAATTGCTTTAAATTATTGTTTAGAAGTTGGAAAAATTAATTGAAATAGAAGATAAAAGTATTCTTACCAGAAATTTATTATTCAGAGTATTTTATTTACAACGATATAAAAAAATCGTTTATCTAAGCCAAATAATCTTGAAATAAGTGATAAATTACTTAATAAATTCATTAAAGAAGTTGAAGATGAGCTTAATATAGAATATGACATTGTTCAAATAGAAGCAATAAAAAATTCTGTTTTAAATAATTTTCTCAATTCTAACAGGTGGACCCAGGAACAGGTAAAACTACAATTATATTAGCTGTTATAAAAATTTTTCAAAAAATTAAAAATTATAGTTTAGTTGAATTACAAGACGAAAACAAGAATATCTTAACATTATGTGCTCCTACAGGTAAAGCAGCAAAGAGAATGACAGAAAGTACAGGTTTCTTTGCTTCTACAATCCATAAAGCTATAGGTTGGACAACTGAGGATGAAAACATGGAAGAGTTTGTTAGTGACAAAAAAATTAAATCTGAACTGGTAATTATAGATGAAGCTAGTATGATTGACGTATTTCTCATGCACAATCTATTAAAAATAATTGATTCTGATTCTAAGATAATACTTGTAGGTGATAATGATCAGTTACCTTCTATTGCTCCAGGAAATGTACTTAATGATTTAATTAACTCAAATGAAATTTCAACAGTAAAATTAAATAGAATTTTTTTAGGCAAAGTGAACATTCAAGTATAATAAATATTTCGCATTCAATTAAAAAAATAATATTCCGTTTGATGTACTTGAAAAATTTTTGATGATAAAGAATTCTTATTAGCTTCAAAAAATGATTTATTAAAAAGTTATAACAACTACATATAGTAAATTACTAGAAATTTCAGATAAAGAAAAAAATTCAAATATTAGCTCCTATCTATAAAGGTATTTGTGGTATAAATGAAATTAATAAAACTATTCAAGATCTTTTTCAATAAAAAAATGAATTATTAATAGAATATGGAGAATTAATTTATAAAAGCAGAAGATAGAGTTATGCAACTTGTAAATAGACCGGAAGATAATATATTTAATGGTGATATAGGATATATATATGATATTTACAAAGAAAATTGGGAAAATATAAAATAATTATTGACTATGATAACAACCTTGTAACCTATGAGAAGCAAGATTTAAATCAAATAACACTCTCTTATGCCTGCTCTATTCATAAGGCCCAAGGTTCAGAATTTGATAATATTATAATTCCATTTATTGATAATTATAATTTTATGTTAAATAAAAATCTTACTTATACTGCAGTTACTCGAGCCAAAAATAAACTGATTTTATGTGGAAATCCTAATGTGTTCTATAAATCAATAGAACCAAATAATACTGTAACAAGACAAACAGCTTTGTGCTGGTTTTTCACAACGAATAACAATTTAGATAAAACAGAAATTATCCTTGAAGAAGATTATATTTTTAAATTATCAAAAATATTAACAATATAGATCCTATGATTGGTATGGATGACATTAAACCTTCAGACTTTCTTATAAAAAAACTTGGAAATTTTATTTTCCAAGTTTTTTTCTTATATTAGATAATTCACGAGCTAATCTATCTATATCATTAATGTGTAAGAATACAGAATTTATTGAAGAACCATTTTTTTAGTTGATAGAGATTTATCTACAACAGTTATTACTTCAGGTATTAATTTTTTTCTATTGATGTTAATCTATTATTTAAATCTTTAAGTTTATCATAATCTGTATTATTGTTAGATAATGACTTTAGAAAAATTAATTTCATTTAAAAACACGTTGTTTTTAATTCCGAGAATTTATTTTGCCTTTTTCCCCTAAATCTCTCCCTTTAGTTAAATCAGTTTCAATAGAACCAACTAGCTCATCCATAGTAATTACATCTTTTTGAAAAAAATCTTTTAATTTTACTTTTTAATAAAAATCATTAGAGTATTTCTTATCAGTGATATTATAACTTAGTTCATCAATATTATTAGTCTTAAATGTTAATGTGTTATTGTTCTTAGTTAAAAATCTCTATTGTTAAATCTTTATTATCAAATTTTTTTTCAGATGTAAGATTATTATAAGATAATTGTTCCCCTTTAAATGAATTAATTTTTTTAATGATTTTAAAAATTGATTTAAAAATCTTCTTCATTAATAACTTCATCCTTAATTGTAATAATTAATTTATTATTTTTCGGTATTAAATTCAGTTTTTTTCAAGCTGGTTAATCTGTACTGAATTAGTTAAGTTTTTGAAGTTGATCATTTGTATAAGACTTATTAGAACTACAACCTTGCAAAAAAAGCAAGGTTGTAATTAATATTAATATTTTTTTCATGAATTAATAAATATTAAAAATAATTCTGGAGCTGAAATGATATTTAAATTCTCGTCAATTTCAAATACTAAAGGCGTACCTGTTGGTAAATTTAAATCAAGAATTTTTTCATCAGAAATATTTAATAAATATTTAATTAATGCTCTTAAACTATTTCCATGGGCAGAAATAAGAACATTTTTACCAGCTTTAATTTGTTTAGAAATATCACTTTCCCAGTATGGAAGTACACGATCAATTGTAAGTTTTAAACTCTCTCCAGTTGGAATTTCATTTTCTGGTATTTCTTTGTATCTATCAATATTACCTGGATACATAGGACTATCTTTCTCAACTTGAGGAGGAGCTACATCAAAACTTCTTCTCCAAATATGAACTTGTTCATCTCCATATTTTTGAGCAGTTTCAGCCTTTGTTTAATCCTTGAAGTGCTCCATAGTGTCTTTCATTAAGTCTCCAGCTTTTGTATACTGGAATCCATAATAAATCTAATTCTTCTAAGAATAAGTTTAATGTTTTAATTGCACGTTTTTGATATGAAGTATAAGCAACATCAAAAGTTAATCCTAATTCTTTAAGACTTTGACCACCTTTAATTGCTTCTTGTCTACCTTTATCTGTGATATCTACATCAACCCATCCTGTAAATCTGTTTTCAAGATTCCATTGACTTTCACCATGTCTAGTTAATACTAATTTCATTAAGAAATCCTCCTAGTGTTATAATTATACAGTTAATTATACAATACTTTTTGAAATTAGTACATACTTTTTTTATATTTAAAAAAATTATGATAACGATAAATCGTTATTATTAAACAGTTTTTTTGTAATAATAAACCGTTGAAACAATTTTTCTTAATATTTTATTAATATACTTTTACGATTAACTTTATTTTTTTCTTTATTATTTTTAACTTTGTTTGTTTCGAAGAAAGTAAAAAAACTTTCGCTAAAAATTACTAATACTATTAACCAATATATAAAACATAATAATACCTTCTTTCTTTTTATACGTAAAACTTAATTTCATTTCGTATATATATATTAACATACGGAAAACCGAAAATCAAGTAAAAAATTCATATTTCTTAATTTTTTTTATTAAATTAAATATACTCTTGATTTTTAATACGGATTACTTTATAATAATATATAGAATAAACAAAGGATAGGATTGCATTTTATGACTACAACATTTAGTATTAGATTTAAACAATGTTTAAAAGAAAAGAATATTAAACAAGCAGAACTTGCTCGTTCAACAAAAATCACACCCTCTTCTATTAGTGATTGGTCTAAAGGTAAATACGTACCTAAACGTGATAAATTATTAGCTATTGCTGAATTTCTAGAAGTTAATCCAGACTGGCTAGTTGGCGAAAGTGATAATATGGAAATTACTCCCCTTCCTACATCAACTAATAATCATATTAATGAAGATACAGAAGAATTAATAGATAATATTTCTAAACTTCCTATACTTGGTACAATTTGTGCTGGTGATGGTGTCTATATTGAAGAAGAGTATGATGAACATATATTCATTGATCAAGGTATGCGTGCGGATTTTGCTTTGCGTGTTAAAGGTGATAGTATGATTGAAGCTGGTATCTTTGATGGTGATTTGGTATTTATTCGCCAACAAAGTTCAGTACGTAATGGTAAAATTGCTGCTGTACGTCTTACTGAGTGGAATGAGGCATCTTTAAAAAAAATATTTGTAAAAAATGATAATGTGATTTTATATCCGTGTAATCCAGAGTTTGAACCTATTGTTACTAGAAATGTTGAGATAATTGGTGAATGTGTGGGAGTCTATAGAGAGTTATAACAAGAATAAAACTGTAATAGTAAAAGAAAGAAGATAAGTTTAACCTATCTTCTTTCTTTTATTTATCATATATTAATTTAGCTATTCGATCCCTATCGTTTATATCTTTATAAACAGTTGTAATAAAATTATTATTTTTTTACCTAATTCTAAAAATTTTTTTTCTTTTTGATCATAACCAATTTCAAAAAAATATTACTCCATCTTTTTGATAAATAATGAACAGCATTTTCAATAATTTTTTTCTATAAAAAAATATTCCATCTTCTTCTGCAAATAACGCTAAGTGTGGATCATAGTTTAAAACATTATCCTTAATTGTTATTTTATCTTTGTAACTAATATAAGGTGGATTAGATATTATTAAATCAAATTTTCCAGAAATATTATCAAACAAATCAGATTTAATAAAAAGTAATCTTTTGCATTATTATTATTTGCATTCTCTATAGCTATAGATAAAGCTTTTTCACTTATATCACTAGCTACTATTTCAGTATATTTTTTTCAACAATTTCTTTCTTAAGTGTTATAGCGATTATGCCACTACCCGTACATAAATCTAATATTTCTAAAAAGAATCTTTTTTTGATTTTTTTATATACTCTAAAACCTTATATATTAATTCTTCGGTCTCCATTCGTGGAGACAAAACATCTCTAGTTACTTTAAATTTTCTATCATAAAAATAATCAAAACCCAACTAAATGACTTAATGGTGTATCTTCATTTATATTTTTATTTATTAGATCAAAATATCTATTTTCTTTGTTCAACTGATAACTCTTCTGATAACTTATTGGAAAATTGTTCCGATGTTTCATCAAGCATGTACATTAATAAAAATTTAGCTAAAGATTCTTCTTTATCTTGCCTTCTTAAAAGAAGACAAGCTTTTAATATAGCCTGTCTTCTATTCATTATAGTTCTTCACCTTTATTAAGTTCCGCCATTTTTTCTGCTTGCTCAGCAATACGTAATGCTTCTAGAACTTCATCAAGTTTCCCTTCCATAATTTGATCAAGTTTTTGAATAGTTAATCCTATTCTGTGATCAGTTACACGGTTTTGAGGATAGTTATAAGTTCTAATACGTTCTGAACGATCTCCAGTACCAACTTTAGATTTACGTTCTGCATCAAATTTAGCTTGTTCTTCTTGTTGATATTTGTCATAAACACGAGCACGAAGAACTTTCATAGCTTTTTCTTTATTTTTAATTTGAGAACGTTCATCTTGCATAGATACAACTACTCCTGTAGGGAATATGTGTTAAACGAACAGCTGACATTGTTGTATTTACTGATTGTCCTCCTGCTCCACTAGAAGCAAATGTATCTACACGGATATCATTTTCATTAATTTCTATTTCAACTTCTTCAGCTTCTGGAAGAACTACCACTGTAGCTGTAGAAGTATGGATACGTCCACTTGATTCTGTTGTTGGTACACGTTGGACACGGTGAGCTCCACTTTCAAACTTCATTTTAGAATATACATCTTCACCTGAAATTATAAAAATTGCCTCTTTAATACCACCTATCCCAGTTTCTGAGCGTTCTAGTACATCAACTTTCCAACCTTGTGATTCTGCAAAACGAGTGTACATTCTTAATAAATCACCAGCAAATAGTTGAGCTTCATCTCCACCAGCTGCACCACGAACCTCAACAACAACGTTTTTACCATCATTTGGATCCTTAGGTAATAATAGTATTTTTAATTCTTCTTCCATAGGTGCAAGAGTTGGTTCTAATTCTTTTATCTCCTCTTGCATCATTTCTTTCATTTCCTTATCATCTTCAATTTCAAGAAGTTCTTTTGTATCATTTATTTGTTGAACAATATCCTTATACTCTCTAAAAACTGATACAGTTTTTTCAATTGAACGTTGTTCTTTAGAGTATTCCATAAGTTTTTTTGTATCACTTACAACATCTGGATCACTTAATAATTCATTTAACTTTTCATAGCGTTCTTCAACTACTTCAAGTTGTCCTAAAATTTCCATTATATCCTCCTACTTTTATCTTTCTATTTCGTGACAATGACGACATCTAGCTTCATATGATTCGCTTGCTCCTATTACTACAACAGGATCATCATATTTTGCTGGTTTTCCATTTATTAATCTTTGACTTCTACTTGCTTCTTTTCCACATTTATTACATACTGCATGTAATTTAGTTACCATTTCACTAATAGCCATAATCTCTGGCATTGGATGAAATGGTTCTGCTTTAAAATCCATATCTAAACCTGCAACTATAACTCTTATTCCGTCATTAGCTAATTTATTAATAATTTTTACTATATCATTATCAAAAAATTGTATTTCGTCAATTCCTATAATATCATAATTTGTATCTTTAACAAAGTTTAAAATATCAGATGACTTTTCTATACTTATTGAATCATAGCTATTACCATTATGTGTAGAAACTCGGTTTTCATCATATCTATTATCAATACTTGGTTTAAATAATAATACTTTTTGTTTAGCAATAACGCCTCGTTTTATTCTTCTTAATAATTCTTCGGATTTTCCTGAAAACATACTACCACATATGCATTCAATCCAACCAAACTTTCTATTTTCTACCATTTTCTAATCTCCTAAAGAACAATACTAAATTTTAAAATTTTTAGTATACATAGAATAAAAACAGACAATCCAAATAGATATGCCTGTTTTTGTTTTTTACTTGATACCGTATTTTTTGTTGAAACGTTCGATACGACCATCTGCTTGAGCAAAACGTTGACGTCCTGTGTAGAATGGGTGTGTGTCTGAACTGATTTCAACTTTTAATAATGGGTATGTATTTCCGTCTTCCCACTCGATAGTTTCTTTAGATGGTTTAGTAGAACCACTTAAGAATTTGAAACCACTAGTAGTGTCCATAAATACAACTTTACGGTAATCTGGATGAATTCCTTCTCTCATTATTATCGTCTCCTTCTGCCCTGAACGCTTTTAATACGAACAGAGTTATTTTTAAGTGATTTAATCACATACCTTATTATTATAAATAATTATAAAGAAAAAATCAAGTACTTTTATTAATAAATGTAAACTTTTTTTGTTGACAGCTAAATATAATTATTAGCTTTGTAGAATTACTATAAGTAACACCTATTCTGTTATTTTATATAATCTGTTGCAACATCTTCTCCAAACCATTTGTTTGATATTTCTTGAAATTTACCTTCTTTATAAAGTTCTTTAAATGCCTCATTAACTTTCTTTACTAATGTTGTGTCTGCTTTTCTAGCACCTACAGCAAATGAATCGCCTTCAAACCCAGCATTAATTATATTATAATCTTGTAGTTTATTTTGTTGTTTTAAATAATAATTAGCATATACCCTATCTATAAGTAATGCATCTATTCTATCATTTTCTAAATCTATTAGAGCTTCATTAAAGCTTTCATACTGTGTTGCGTCATTATTTTTCACAATACTTTTTAAAATTTCTGAATTACTATTAAATGAATCATAGCCAGAAGAACCATTTTGAGCTCCCTAAAACTTTATCTTTTAGCTGCTCTTTATTTACTATATTTTTTTTGATTTTTTTTGTTACAATAACTTGTTCATTAATCATATATTCATCAGAGAATAAAACGGTTTTTTCTCTCTCTGAAGTTTTAGAGTATCCATTCCAAATTAAATCTATATTACCATTTTTTAATTCGGTTTCTTTTAAATCCCAATTTATTGCTTGCCATTGAACTTTTATATTATATTTTTTAAAAACTTCATTAGCAAGATCAATATCAAAACCAATATTTTTTCCAGATTTATCTTGAAATCCCATTGGTACAAATGTATTATCAAAACCTATAACAATTGTTTTCTGATTTTCAAAATCATTCCAATTATCTTTTTGAGGTTTATCTTTCCCACCAGAAGCACAACCAGTTAGTATCAATAGAAAACTTAGTAATGTAATAATTAATTTCGATATTTTCATGATGCTTCTCCTTTATTTCGGTTCGACTTTCAAAATATCATCTGCAATATTTTCAGCAAACTGTAAATCATGTGTTACTACAATTTGAGTAATACCAAGTTTTTTATTTTGTAATATTAGCTTTTCCACTTCCAAACGAAGTTCAGGATCTAAAGCACTTGTTGGCTCATCATAACCAATTATCTTAGGTTCAATCATCATTGCACGCGCTAAGGCAACCCTTTGCTTCTGACCTCCAGAAAGAGAATGTGGATAACTATTACAGTGATTTTCTAATCCTAATTGTTCTAATAATTTGATAGCCTTTGCTTCTGCTTCATCTTTTTTTATTCCCATAGTTTGTATAGGAGATATAACTAAATTTTCTAACACAGTCATATGAGGGAATAATTGAAAGTCTTGAAATACGAAACCAAGAAGATTTCTTTTTTCTAACTCATTTAAAGGAAGATTTTCTCCATTAAATATTATCTCTCCAGAGTCTATTGACTCTAACCCTGCTAACATACGAAGCAATGTAGTTTTACCACCACCAGAAGGTCCTACTATTGCTAGAATTTTATTTTCCTCAACTTTTAAATTAAAGTTTGATAAAATCTCTTTATCTTTAAATTTTTTACTAATATTTTTTAACTCTAACATAGTTCTTACCTCCTATCGTAATTATAACGTTTCTACACGTTTAGAAACAACTGTTACAATACCAATTAAAATTAAATATATCATACCTGCGACAAACATTGGAAGTAAGCTAGCATCTCTATTTGCTGCAGTTCTACTTGCTAATATTAAATCACTGATACCTAAAGCATAAACTAACGATGTATCTTTTACTAAACTCATTATTTCATTAAATACACTAGGTAAAACTATTTTTATTACTTGTGGTAATATTATGAAGCGTATAGTTTGAAATTGATTGAATTTTAATACTTTTGCTGCCTCATATTGACCTTTAGGAATAGAATTTATTCCACCTCTAAATATTTCAGCAAAATATGCAGCATAATTTAATGTAAAAGCAATTATTGCAGCAGGTAATCTATCAAAACGAACTCCTACAGTTGGTAAAACATAATAAATAAAAATTAATTGTAGAAGTAAGGGTGTGCCCCTCATTATCCATATATATATATTTATAAAGTAATTTAAAATTGTTATGTTAAATCGCATAATAAATGCAATTATAATACCAAGAGGAATAGATAATATTAAAAACAAGAAAAAAATACTTCTAATGTTATTAAAGTACCGTTTAATAAACTTGGCAATATTTCTATTAAATATTCCATAAAATCCTCCTTTTTTAGTTAATATGTATTTTTGTAATTTTACCATTGTTTCATAATTTTTTTCAATAGTTTTCAAGTAGTATTAAATTTTAGATAAAAAAAAACGCTTTTAAAAGCGTTCTTTATTATTTATTTAATTTAGAATCGTGGAATTTTTTCATAATTCCTTCTTTAGATAATAAACTTCTAACTGTGTCAGAAGGTTGTGCTCCATTACCTAACCATTTTAATGCTAATTCTTCATCGATTTTAACTTCAGCTGGATCTTTTACAGCGTTGTAAGTACCGATAGTTTCGATAGAACGTCCATCACGTGGAGATCTTGAATCAGCAACAACGATACGGTAGAAAGGTGATTTTTTAGCACCTAATCTTTTTAAACGGATTTTTACTGCCATTTTGTTTGTACTCCTTATGTTTCAACTTTTTGTATTTTAATTTATTGTGTGTGTTTATGAAGTGTTTAATGAAAAAGTTGAATCTATAACGCTAAGTTTTCTAAGCTAGATATTATTCTATCATTAATAAAAGAGTATGTCAATACTTTTTAACTAAAAATGTCAACTTTTTTTGTTGACACTTATAATAACTAATATATAGTCTTTTATAAAGAATGTAAAGAAATAATATTTATATTTTATTACTTACTGTATTGAGTAATTAAAGCATCAAATTGTCATTAAAAAAATATTATTACCACTATTCTTTTTGAATAATTCTAAAAGTTTTTCTACATTTAAATTCTTTTTCTCTTCACCTTTTTATATCGACAACAACATGCCCTTCATGAAGCATAACTAAACGATTACCGTATTCTATGGCGTGTTCCATATTATGAGTTATCATAACTGTTGTTGGATTATTTTTAATTATTTTATCCGTAAGATTCATTACCATAGCACTTGTTTTTGGGATCGAGTGCTGCGGTATGTTCATCTAAAAGAAGAAGTTTAGGCTTAACAAGTGTCGACATAACTAGAGTTAGTGCTTGACGTTGCCCACCTGATAAAAAAATTCTACACTACTTTTTTTAATCTGTTTTCTAAACCTAATCCTAACTCCTCTAAAAGCTGCCCTATAATGCTCTCTGTCTTCTTTTCTTACACCTGGAGAAAAAGATCTTGATTTTTCCTCTTTTTCAATGCTATTGCCATATTTTTGCTCGATAGTCATTCTTGTCGCTGTCCCTATTTTTTTGGATCTTGAAATACACGTGAAATATCTTTTGAACGTTTTATTACATCGTATTTTGTTATATCTACTCCATCTAAAGATACCAGTCCACTATCCGGGAATAATACCCTGCAATAACATTCATCAATGTAGACTTCCCAGCTCCGTTACTTCCTATTATAGAAACAAACTCCCATCTTCTATCTCCAAACAAAGATTTCTAAGAACATGATTTTCATTTATTGTTCCTTTTTCAAATGTTTTTCTATATTCTTTAATACTAAACTCATCTTTATCTCCTAACACCCTTTTGGGGAATCTAATTCTGGTATAAATAAAATTATTGCTAAAATAATTGCTGAGAATAATTTTACAAGTTGTGTATCCATACCTGGTATTTCTAATACTAGCGAAAATAACTAATCTATAAATAATTGACCCTATTATTATAGATGCTATTCTTTTACCTAGGCTAAGGTTTTTAATAACTACTTCTGCAATTATAATTGAAGCAAGCCCTATAACAATTGTTCCCACACCCATATTTAAATCAGCAAAACCATTATTCTGAGCAAGTAGAGCTCCTGATAAAGCTATAAAAACCATTACTTATCATATAGCCTAAGATTTTCATATTAGCTATACGAATACCATTAGCTGCACTCATATCTTCATTATCACCTGTTGATAAAATGGCTAGCCCCACTTCTGTTTTTAAGAATATAGTTAACAATACTATTAATACTAATGAAAAACACTAAACCTAATAGAATTACCGCATTAACTTTTTGGTAGCCCTAGACCTTGTAACATTGTTACTAGTGTTTTTTTCTTTTTAACAACGCTATATTAGCTTTCCCTAAAATTTTCAAATTAATCGAGTATAACCCTGTTAAAGTTATAATCCCTGTTAATAATGCTGGAATTTTTCATCTTTGTATGCAATAGACCAGAAACCACCCCTATAACAAGTCCTCCTACCATTCCTAAAAAGGTTGCTAAAAAGGATTCATCCCATTTACCAAACTTATTGCACATATAGCTGCACCCTAGCGGAAAAACTCCCTCTGCTGTTAAATCTGGAATATCTAACAATCTAAAAGTTATATATACCCCTACGGCCATAATCGACCAAAGTAATCCTTGTGAAACACTTGATAATAATATATCCATCTTATCCTCCTATATTATCCTAATACTTTTTAATAATTCTTCTTTATTTAAACCTAATGCACGTACCATATCATCATTTATATCAACAGCTAACTTTTTAGGTTGTTCAACTGGCAATTCTGATATTTTTTTACCTTTTTAAGATTTGCACTGCTTGACGACCTGCTTGACGACCTATCTCTTTATAGTCTACACCGTAAGTAACTAGCATTCCTCCTAAAACAGCTTTATCTCCTCCTAATGCCGGAACTTTTTCTCTTTTAAAAACTGCTCCAATCGTTGAAATTGTTGATGCTACCGTAGTATCTGTTGGGAAGTAAATTGCATCTACTTCACTCGCTAATGATGTGATAACTTGTTGAACATCATTTGTTGTAGTTACTGTTTTTTTCAACAACTTCTATACCCGATTTTTTTCAAAGTTTCTTTTTGCTATCTTAGCTTGTGCCTCAGAGTTCACTTCACTTGAATTGTAGAAAATTCCAACTTTTTTTGCTTTTTGGAACTATTTTTTTAATAATTTCTATTTGTTTATTTACCGGCGTTAAGTCGACAGTTCCCGTTACATTTCCTTCTGGAGCATCCGTTTTTAACCAATAACGAAGCTACGACCGGATCTGTTACAGCCGTGAAAAATAGTTGGCGTTCTATCATCAACACTAACCATGGCTTGTGCCGCTGGTGTTGCGATAACAAAAATTTAAGTCATTTTTTTCTAGCAAGCTGTTCAGCTATAGTTTGTAAATTACTTTGATCTCCCATAGAGTTTTTGAACATTAAATATTACCTTATCTGAAGTGTATCCTTCTTCAGCCAATGCTTCAACAAAAACCTTTTTCTTGCACTAGTTAAAAGCATTATGTTCAGCATATTGTAAAACACCTATTTTTATATTATCTGTTTTTACTTCACCTTTATTACTACAACCACCAAGTGCTAATAAACTTATCCCTAACAATACTTTTTAAAAGATTTTTAATCTCATCTATTTTTCTCCTTTTTATTTTGTAATTTTAAGATTTTTCTAAAAGAAAAACCGTTTAGAAATTTCTAAACGGTTTTTAGTAGTTTTTATATAAGTTTAAATTTTTTAAAACTCGTATTATTTTTATAAACTGCTAGCCCTGCTTAGAATATTTCTCTATGCGAGCATCACCAAAAGCCTACAACTCCCTATAGATACAAACTTTGTTTGTACCTATAAGACCAAAGTACAAACACTATCTAATAGTAGCTGTAGTAATAATTATTTAATTGCGTACCAAATAATTTTTGATGATAACATAACAGTATTCCTCTCTTTTATCTTGTTATATTTAGTCTAGCACTGACAGTTATTTTTTTGTCAAGTAATTATTTGAAAAAAATCTGAAAATTCCAAACTAGATTTGTATAATTCTATATTTCAATTTCTACTTATTATTTTATTCTAGTTATAAACCACATTAATATTAGTTTTTAACTGATGATAATTATTAAACTTCTATTGCTTTTTACAATTTCATTTAATACTTGGTCTTTTCCCTATTTTGGTAACAGAAGAAAAATGGAATTATAGCCATATTATTTGTTAAATCTAGTTCTTTTTATCTTAGAGATATTTCTAGATAATTCATTTTTTTCGATATTTTATCTATTTTTTTGTTAACACTACAACAAATGGTATTTCATAATAATTAAGAAATTCATTCATTTCAATATCATCTTGTGAAGGTTTATGTCTACTATCCATTAAATGTAAAACAAAAACCAAGATTTTGACTATTTGTAAAAATACTCAACTATCATATCATAAAGTTTTTTTCTTTTTCTGATTTAGATAATTTAGCATATCCATAACCAGGAACGTCAACTAAGACTAATTTATTATCAACATCAAAGAAATTCAATGTTCTAGTTTTACCAGGTTTTGAAGAAACACGTGCATAATTTTTTTCGTTCTAAGATTGTGTTTATAAAAGATGATTTTTCCTACATTAGAACGACCACACATTGCTACTTCTGGTTTATCGTGTTCTGGATATTGTTTTTTTGATACTGCACTGATTAATAAATCAACATTATGTGTATTTAATTTTTGCCATGTTATTCTCCAAATACTATATTGAATACATCTTTTATATTATCTGCAAAATGTATTGTAAAGCTTTGTCTAAGACTTCATTTGGAATATCTATTAAATCCTTCTTATTCTTTGTAGGGATAATAATAGTATTGATATTCATTTTTTTCAGAACTTAGAATTTTTTTCTTTAACTCCACCAATCGGAAGTACTTTTACCATGTAATGTCATTTCTCCAGTCATAGCTATATTATTATCTACTGCTTTTTCCAGTTAATGCAGAGTAAACCGATGTTGTTATAGTTATACCTGCAGAAGGTCCATCTTTAGGAACTGCTCCTTCCGGAACATGAAGATGAATGTCTATTTCAGAAAAATTAATGCCTTCAATTTTTAAGTAATCGGCATTTGAACGTAAGAATGAAATTGCCATTTGAGCAGATTCCTTCATTACATCACCTAGTTTACCAGTTAAAATAATTTTTACCTGTACCGTTAGAAATACTTGTTTCAATTTCTAAAGTATCTCCACCAACTGATGTGTATGCTAATCCATTTACTAGCCCTACTTCTGGTTTTTGAATTTTTTTATCTTTTAAACTATATTTTTCAGGACCACAAAACTCTTCTAAATTATTTATTCCGACTTTTACAATATCAGCTCCCTTAAGAATTTTTAAAGCTGCCTTTCTACAAATGGAACCTATAACTCTCTCTAAATTCCTAACACCAGCCTCGTAAGTATAACAGTTAATAATTTTATTTATGGATTGTTTTGAGAATGATATTTGTTTTAATGTTAATCCATTTTCTTTAATTTGTCTTGGAATTAAATATTTAATTGCAATATTTTTCTTTTTCTTTTTACTGTATAAGACTCTAATTCTATTACTTCCATACGATCTCTTAATGGTGCTGGAATTAGAGCTAAATTATTAGCAGTAGCAATAAATAGTACTTTAGATAAATCAAATGGTATATCTAAATAATGATCAACAAATTCGTTATTTTTGAGCTGGATCAATAACTTCTAGCATAGCAGACGAAGGATCCCCTTTTATATCAGAAGTCATTTTATCTATCTCATCTAATAAGATAACAGGGTTTTTTTGTTTTTACTTTCTTTAAAAGATTGTATAAGTTTTCCAGGTAAAGCACCTAAATATGTTCTTCTATGTCCACGAATTTCTGCCTCATCGCGTACACCACCTAATGAGATTCGTATAAAAACTTCTCCCCATTGCTTTAGCAATTGATTTGGCAAGTGAACTTTTTTTCCTACACCTGGAGGCCCTGATAAGCAAAGAATAGGAGATTTCATATCTTCACGAAGTTTTTACAGCTAAGAATTCTAATACTCTTTCTTTAATTTTTCAAGTCCATAATGATCGTCATTTAAGATTTTTTTCTGCATTAGTTATATTTATTTCATCTTTTAGTTAATGTGTTCCAAGGTAATGCAATTACAGTGTCCAAATATGTTCTAATAATTGAATGTTCAGGACTCATTACAGGCGTTTTTTTCTAAACGGTCAACTTCTTTTAATAAGACATTTTTTTATCATTTTCTGATAAATCTATTTTTAATATTTCTTGTCGTAATGATTCTATATCATCTTCATCTGGTGAAATTTGTTTTAATTCATCTTGAACAACCTTCATTTGTTCACGTAAAAAGTACTCTTTTTTGCTGGGTATCAATATTAGTTTTTACTTTATTATCAATTTCTCTTTTGAATTCATGTCCTAATAGATAATAACTTATACTCTTATCAACAAATGCCGCTTTCTTTTCAAGGTCTAATATGTATAAAACACGCTTTCTTAATGTTCTATCCATTGGGAAATATTTGATATTCTTATTAATGAATTTTTTTCTAAATCATCTGTTTTAAAATAATCTATATCAAAACCTTCTTTATTTAAATATGTTTTAAATTTATTTTCTAATTCTTTTTAATACTGATTTTTTTATCAAATCCATTATCTATGGTTTCTTTAACATTAATATCTAAGTACTCTACTTGATTATCATTATATACACCACTTCTTACTTCTGCAACTCCGTAACAAGTATACTCATATTTATTATTGCTTTTTATCTATTGTTAATTGCCCAAAAAGTACCAAAAGAAAATATTAAATCCTTCAGTATCAAACATATCATCTTCTGAAAAACTCATCGTCATATGAATCTATAGGTTTTCTTTTATTAGTTATAAAGACTGATATTTTTATCCTTTTTTTAGTCCTTTTTATTGTTTTTAAAAATTTTTTTGTCCGTTACTTCAATTGTATAAGTATTAGTTGGAAAGAATATTTCTCTATTTTTCTAATAAGTAATATTTTTGTCAAAACGAACTCCTCTCTAACCTAATTATTTTAATAGTGGTTTAGTTTTTATTTACTACATTATCTCGTGTTATTGTGCATGTTTTAACATTTTTCACTTGGTATATCAAACATTACATCAAGTAATAATTCTTCAATGATAGAACGCAATCCTCGAGCCCCAGTTTTTCTTTTAATAGATTCACGAGCAATTTCTATTAGAGCTTCTTTTCTCAAATATTAATTTTTACATTATCTAGACTAAACAGGTACTCGTATTGCTTTATAACTGAATTTTTTTGGCTCTGTTAGAACTCGAACTAAGTCCTCTTCATTTAATTCTTCTAAATAGCATATAACTGGAATACGCCCAATAAATTCAGGAATTATACCAAATTTAACTAAATCTTCATGTTTAACTTTTGAAATTATTGCATCACTATCATTTAATTCCTCGCTCTTAGAAAAACCAATAATCTTTTTCTCCAAGACGACGTTTAATAATTTCCTCTATGCCTGAAAAAAAGCACCACCAATGATGAAAAGAATATCTTTAGTATTAATTTTTTTATCATTTCTTCACCAGGATGTTTTTCTTCCACCTTGTGGAGGAACACTAGCTACAGTTCCTTCTAATATTTTTAAGTAAAGCTTGTTGAACTCCTTCTCCAGATACATCTCGTGTAATAGATACATTCTCACCTTTTTAGCAATTTTATCTATTTCATCAATATATATTATACCTTTCTCAGCTTTTTCAATATCGTAATTTGCATTTTTGAATTAAACGTAATAAAAATATTTTTCAACATCTTCACCAACATAACCTGCTTCTGTTAATGTAGTAGCATCAGAAATAGCAAATGGAACATCAAGCATTTTAGCTAGTGTTTGTGCAATTAATGTTTTACCAGAACCTGTACTACCTATTAATGCTATATTACTTTTTTTGTAAATCTATATTTTTCCTCATTTTGTTTTTGCTGTTATACGTTTATAATGATTATAAACAGCAACAGCTACTGATTTTTGCTTTTATCTTGACTAATAACATATTCATTAAGATGTTTTCATTATTTCATGGGGTTTTAATAAATTAAAATCCTCTTCATTTTGAAGAATTTCTATACTCTAATTCTTCTTCAATTATATCCGAGCAAAGTTCTACGCATTCATCACAGATGAATACATCATTACCTGCAATCATTTTAAAAAAACTTCATTAGCGTTCTTTCCACAAAAAGAACATCTAATTTCTTTTTATCATTAACCATAATTGCACCCTCTCAATCTTTTTATTTTCAATTAAACTAATATTGTAAATTTAAATAAATTTCCAAAAATACATCATCATATTATAACATATTTACATCGATTTTTTTCTAGTAGTTCAATTTTAAAAGAGCTTATTAGATAGGAGTCTATAAAGTTTCAAACTATAATATAATAAAAAAATAACTAGGATACAAATCTAATATCCTAGTTGATTTTTAGAATAATTATTTTTTTATTAATTCGTTTAAACATTTGAAAATACAAACTTATATAAATTACTATTCCAAATAGTACAAAAAAATATAGTAGTTATTATACTAGCTTCTATTCCAAATTCCTCCTATAACAACTTTATTATTAGAATTTAAAATTATTTTTAAAAATAGAATAGGATATATTAATACCACTCAAATTTATACCTAAAACTACCCCAATAATAACATTCCACGTTCCATGAAATATACCAACAATTATTATATTATCTGTATACCAAAATATTAATGATAAAACTACTCCAATAATATATATATTTAATGATGAAAGATAAGAGCTACTTGGATTAGCAATGTGAAATATAGTAAAGAATAATAAATTTATAAACACGCCCACCCATTTCCCTTTTTAAAGCGGCTATTCTATTCATTAAGTAACCTCTAAATACTATTTCTTCAGTAAAGCCTTGAATCGAAAAATAAAATTATTACCAGAAATATAAGTTTATAGTTATTTTCATTAGATACGGACACTATTACATCAGTTAAAGCTGCTATAGTACTGATAATTACAAATATAACCGATATAGCAAGAATAAAGCCTATTGAAATACTTTTAAAAAAATACTGCTGTTTTTTTAAAAACCTAGTGTTTTAAGAGAATTTTTTTCGAAAAAAATCTAACATATAAAAAAATATAAATATAAGCGATGAAATAAAGGAAACTAAACTTGCAATAAGTTTATCCTCAATAGTTGGATTAAATATATAATCGAACGTTATTCCTTGTAAAAGCGAAGAGGTAATACAAACTAAAAAAATGCGTACCACCATGTTAGTGTATTAGTTCTTTTTAATAATTCCAAACTATTCATAACTCCTCCAAAAATTAATAATATATTAATTTTATTTCAAAAAAACGATTGTTGTCAAACTTAGAAATATAAATTTTACTTTTTAACCCTATCCGTTTAATGATATAATTATATTATAAATCTTAGGAGGAAACTTATGACATTTTTCAAAAACTAGGTCAAGATATTATTTTTACCACAAGACGTTTTAATACAATCAAAAGAAACTGCTGCTATACCTGATGCGATAAATGCTACTATCGGAATAGCTACAAAAAAATAAAAAGGCTTTATTTCTTCCAACTATTGATAGAATAATTAAAGAACTTAATAACACAGATTATCTACCTTATTCCCCTACACCAGGATTACCCTGAAATGAGAAAAACTATGGAAAGATAAAATTATCGATGATAATCCAAATATTAACAAAGATTATCTTAGTCTTCCAATGGTAACAACCGGTATTACACAGGGTATTGATATTGCAGCTAATTTATTTAGCGATAAAGGTGATGCGTTATTATTGCCTAATCTATTTTGGCAAAAACTACGCACAAATTTACTCTATTAAACTTAATAATAAAATATATACTTATCAACAATTTGATACTAATAATAATTTTTAATTTAAAGAATTTTTGAAGATGTACTTTCTAATATTAAAGAAGATAAAAATAACATTGATTCTAAACTTCCCTAATAATCCTACAGGTTATACCCCTTCAACTGAGGAACTTAATAAACTAACTAATATTATTGATATTTTTTTCTAAAGAAAAATCCAAATAAAAAAATATTGTTATTGTATGTGATGATGCATATTTTGGACTATTCTTTGAAAAATAATCATAAAAAAATTCAACATTAAGTTCAATATACAAACTAGAAAAATAATTCTAATTGCCTTATTATTAAATTAGATGGTATAACAAAAAGAATACTATGGTTGGGGTCTACGTATTGGATTCATAACTTATTATACAAATAACGATGTTTTTACGCGAAAAAGCTTTTTAGAAAAAAACACAAGGATATCTTAGAAGTACTACATCTTCTCCATGTAATTTATCTCAACAAATATCAATTCATTTACTAAAAGACGATAATGTTAAAAAAATGAAAAAGAGAATAATGATAATATTATAAAAAGAACGATATCAGCTTTTAAAAAAATCTCTTGAAGACTTTAAACTAAATGAAGATGTTACAATATTACCTTTCAATTCTGGATACTTCTTCACAATTAAAAATGCCTTCTAAAAATTAATGCACATGATTTTTAGATTGAGATTTTTAAATAATTATAAATATGGTGTTTATTCAATGGATAATGAGCATATTAGAATTGCATTCTCTTGCTTAGATAAAGAATTAATTCCAGATTTAATAAAAAAACTTTAAAAATTTGTTTAAAAAGAATTTTTAAAATTTTAAAAACAGAAAATTATTGTTATGACATATACTCTGAAACTGATATATATTTAATTTAACTGTGTGGATGTCATCCAGGTTTATTCAGATGACATCCAACTTGCTTTCAATTTTTTTATATCAATATACTTATCTAATCTTCAGTTAGAAAGCTTCTTAATAAAAAAATTATGTCAAGATATCTATATATGATTCTTTTTTTCTATCAATTATTACTATTAAAGCATACTAGATCCCCCTACTACTACCTATCAATTTCACGAGTAAAAGTGAATAAATATTATATTTTTTTAAGAAATAATAATAATAATAATATCTAAAACTAAAAATATACATATACCTATATAGTTTTTAAAAAAGCTTTTATTAATATTTTTCAATACTTTCTTTCAGAAAAATTCTTTCCATTTCGAAAATAGTTTCCATTCTGGCAAAACTTGGAGATTTTTTAAATCTACAGTTTTATAATTAGG